>ERZ825324.1402-NODE-1402-length-29148-cov-4.634276_pt1 | contig 29148 bp, 26 predicted proteins | sample MGYA00519859_ERZ825324 | MGnify/ENA primary metagenome ERZ825324 (study PRJEB31778, sample SAMEA3449198) | human gut metagenome | biome: human gut; feature: human-associated habitat; material: faeces | place: United Kingdom | collected 2010/2012 ... | reverse complement strand
TACCGGTAATTGAGGATATGCCCCGGAATAATCGTCATCAGGACTGTTTCTGGCAGCCTTCGTCCTGATGACGATTATTCCGGGGCATATCCTCAATTACCGGTACAGACACTCCCGTAGCGACGTGAAACAAGCGGCCGGACCGCGGCCCGGCAAGGCGACGAAAGACGGCGCAGCAGAGGAAGATGGCAGTACGGAGGAAGACGGCGCAGCGACCGAAAACGGCACTGCGGAGGACGGCGCGGCAACGGACAGCGCAGCGGCGGACAGGCCGCTGAACGCCGCCGAAAACATCGCACTCGTCGGCCGCATGATCGACAACACCCGCAGCCGCATGGTCCGCAACGCCGGGCGGCCGTTCCTGATATGGGGCTATGCGACCGTCGTCACGACACTCGCCGTATGGGCCGCCTACGCACTCTTTCCGGGTCGGAACTGGTACTACTTATGGCTGCTGCTGCCCGTGTTCGGAACCGCGCTGAGTCTGCTGACGATGCCCAAGGCGGACGACGGCAGGGTCTACACCTTCATCGACCGCGTAATCGGTCAGGTGTGGCTGGTAATGGGTCTCACGGCGTGGTTCGTCAGCCTGCTCTCGGTATTCGGCGACATGCCGGTCCCGATCCTCTTCGTCATCCTGCTGATGATGGGCATGGGAACAGCCATCACGGGGCTTGTCATCCGCTTCGTCCCGGCCGCCGTCGGCGGGGCCGCGGCGATCGTCCTCGCCCCCGTATCGCTCGCCGCGACCGGTTATTGGGTGCCGGCGCTCTTTATCGCCGGATTCGTCGCAATGATGATCGTGCCGGGGCATATCCTCAACTACAAGTCGAATCATCCGAAACAATAGCCGTATGGAAGAACGGAAAATGTCCGAAAAAGAGGCGATGGAGCTGATCGCCCGCTCGCTCGAAGCGCAGCGACGCAAACTGAGTTTCGTGCGGAGCACGCTTTTCTTCGGCGCAGGAGCGCTGGCGCTGGCCGTCACAACGGCGGATTACGTCGTCCGGCGGACGACGGGCCGGGATTTGACGCTGCTGCTGGTCCTCGCCGGAACGGTCGCCGGGCTGGCCGCCCTCTATTTCCATTACAGAAGTCACCGCACGGTCACGGCCAACGACCGGACACTGATGAACGTCTGGGCCTATGCGCTCGGCGTATGTCTCTACACTGCGGGATATGTCGCCACGGGCGACGGACTGCAGCTGCCCGTCATGGGACTGCTGACCATGGGCGCAGCCATTGCGGCGGGCGTCACGGGTGAACTGTTCCGCCGCAGCGAAGCCAACCGGTCGAACCAGAGCGGATCGCTGGCCGGACTGCTTTTCATCAGCATTTCGGGGGCATTTCTCGCCGCATGGATCTTCCGGGCCGCAGCAGCAGGAGAGACCGTCTCCCAATTCATACTCACCCTTGCGGCAGCCGTCATCCTCTTCTTCGGAACGGGAATCGTGCTGCGCTACAACGAACGCCGGAACCGTGTTTAAAGAACTCAACCCCCTGCTGCATTCCGAACTGCGTCTGGCCGTGATGTCGATCCTCATCGGGGTCGAAAGCGCCGATTTCGTCTTTATCCGGCAGCAGACCGGAGCCACGGCGGGCAACCTTTCGGTACAGCTGGACAAGCTGGCGAAAGCGAATTACATCGAAATCGAAAAGACCTTCCGGGGCAAGATGCCCTGCACCGTCTGCCGCATCACCGACACGGGACGCGACGCCTTCGCCGAATACGTCGCGGCGTTGCAGACCTATATCCGGAAATAAAGCGCCCGCAGGAAACAAGAGGCCCGCAAAGACAAAAGGTCCCCGGCCGAAACCGGAATTACCGCACGCACGGACTCCCGGACTCGGCAGCAGCCCCGCAGTCCGATTCCCCGCACGTCCGGACTCGGACCGGATTCGACCTTATCTCCCTGCTCCGGCGGGGATTTTTATTGCGGCCAACAATTACAGCGTACAGAAAAACGTCACCAGAAACGGAACGCTGAAATCGAGCGTGCAGCCGTGGAAAATCGAAACCACGGCATAGGGTTTTCCGGCCGCCTGCGTGATGACGGGGAGCGTGGTGTCGAAGGTGGTCGCACCGCCGATCGAGACGGCCGCCAGCGGTCCGCACCAACGGGCGACCAGCGGAGCGGCCAGCAGCGTGAAGATCTCGCGCATGACATTGCATAGCAGAGCGACGGTTCCCAGCTCCGCGCCCCGGAAATCGGCGATAAAGATGCTCGACAGCGAATAATAGCCGAAACCCGAACCGACGGCCAGCGTATCGGTCACGGCCAGCGGCGGCAGAAGCGGCGTCGCGAGAGCCGCGCCCGCCAGCGTTCCGACGGCAGTCATCACGGGCAGCAGCGCCAGCCGCGGATCGAGCCGCCGGACACGTCCCGCAAGGGTTTCATCATGGCCCAGCGTCACGCCGACACAAAACATCAGCGCATAGAGAACATACGTGCTGACACGCGCCCCGGCGACATCGAACGGCACAAGAGCGAAAAGTCCCGCAACGCATCCGGCGACGAAGAAGGCGACGATCACCAGACTCCCTTTCAGAGCACCCCACATCGACAGCGTTTTTTCCGGCTCGGAGGCCGGAGAAGCAGGCGCGGGCGTCGGCTCGCACGCCGCCGAAGAAGATTGGGGAGAACACGGCGCGCAAAACAATGCCGGCTCCGAAGGTTCGGGCGAACATGACGCCCCACACGCCGCCGGATTGGGGAGCGCTTCGGAAGATTGATCCGCAACACTCCCGGAAAAGCCATTCGCACCGCAGCCCCCGCCTCCGGCCCCAAATCCGCGGCCCGCAACAGAGCCGGCAGATGCCGGATTTGCCGCGGCGCCCTCCGTCCCGGAAGCACTGCGGCCCCGGATACGCCGCCACAACAGCCATGAAGCCCCGATGCTTCCCGCGACCGAGAAGACGAAGATCACGAAGGCGGTACGCCCCAGCGTCGCCATGCCGCCCACGACGGCGGGATCGGAACCGACTTCCAGTCCGAGCAGGAACAACAACGCCCAGATGATGACGGCGATCAGCCGGGAGACGAACGCGAGGCGCCGGCTTTGCAGCAGGCGCCCCGTGACGATTCCTCCGAGAATGACGGCGAAAAGAACAAGCATTCCCTACTCCTGCTTCGCCGTGAGTTTTTCGATCTGTCTTTCAGCTTCGGCGCTGAGTTTGTCGGCCTGTTTCTTGGCCTCCTCGACCAGCTTGTCGCCCGCTTTCTCGGCCGCCAGCTTCGCCAAAGCACCCTTCTCCTTGGCGCCGTCCACAAGTTTCGTGCGCTGCGCTTCGGCGGCTTCGACCAGCTTGTCGCCGGCACGTTTGGCCTCCTTACGCAGGTTGTCGGCCTGCTTCTGAATCTCCTCGCCGAGCGATTCGCTGCCCGTGAGCTTCTGGATCTGCTGGTCGATGACGTTCTTCACGGCCTGCTCGGCCGCTTCCTTCACGCCGAGCGTGATCTTGGGCGAGGTGAACGTACCGCCTATGCCGACATTGACCGACTCCAAAATCCCGCCCGCAGAACCCGCAGGCAGGGCCACCTTGGCCGTATAGTCGATGGTCTGGTCGAGTCCCGTCGAACCGGACATGTTGATCTTTATGTCGCCCATCTTCAGGTCGAAGGGCTGGGTCGTAATCCGGCCGTCCCTGATCGAGAAACGGACGGCGACGTCCTTGGCTTCGATTTTCCGCAGTTTGTCGTTGTCGAGCGCCTTGGCCAGCGCATCGAACGCTTCGAGGTTCTGGATACGGATGTTCGCCGACTTGATTTCGCCCGTGGCGTCGAGCGACTGCAGGTCGGGTTCCATATTCGGATCGAGCGCGGTCGTCATGTCGAGCGACAACGAATAATCGCCGCCCGTTTTGGCGAACAGCGGCACGAGTTTCTGCACCATCTCCAGCTCGTCGAACGTCTTGGAGAACGAAGCGCCCGAAAGTCCCAGCGCCAGCTTCAGCGCCGGACGCTGCGGATCGGCCGCCGTCGAATAGCTGCCCGAAGCGGTCGCCGAACCGCCGAAGAGCTGCATGCGCAGCCGTTCGAGCGAAAGGGCGCCGCCGGCTACGCGCATCTCGCCCGATATGCCGGAGACGGTCATTTTCTGGAAGAGCACCTTCTGCAGTTCGGTATTGAGCGAGAGGTTCAAGTTGCGCGGCACTTCGAGCGCCTGCGCCGATTCGGCGGAAGTCCCGGCCGACGACGTCTCCGGGGTCTCTTCCGGTGCGGAATCGGGCATGACGTTCATCATTTCGTTCAGGTCCAGCAGGTCGGACTTCACATAGAGACGTCCCGAAAGCATGTCGCCCCGCAGCAGGTAGCCGATGTAGCCTGACAGCTGGCCGTTGGCCGCCAGATCGCTCCGGCCTATCGTAAGGCCGAGTTCGCCGAGCGTCATGGCCGCGGGCGTAATGGTCGCGGCGGCACGGCGGATATGGACCGCAGGCAGTTCGGGCATGGTCAGGCCCAGCCGCTCGACGACGAACGTTCCCGACGCGCCGATCCGCTCGTAGCGGCTCTTTTCGATGTCGGACATACGGCCCGAAACCTTCACGTCGGCGGTAATCAGACCGCTCAGCTCCATCCCCTTTTCGAGCGGATACACCTCTCTGACGGCCCCCAGATCGACACGGCCGTCCACCGCGGCACGGAACGTCGGGTCGCTGACCAGATTGGTCGCATAGGCCGACGCCGAAAGCGAATTCCCGGCCATCCGGAGCGTGAATTTCGAGAGGTCGAGTTCGGTCTTATCCGCCACGCCGCCGGGATTGGCGATCCGGACGTCGATGTTGATGCCGTCCACCGCCTTGGGCAGCGACGAGTACTGGAAGCTGCCGTTGCGCACCTCCGTCCGGAGTTCGAACGCCGGAAGCGCCGCGCCGCGCATTTCGCCGCGCGCCCAGAGCGCCATCGAAAGTTCGCCGCCGGCCGCAAGATTGCGGAAGTCGCGGGTGTAGAAGGCCGGAACGAGCGAAAGCACGTCCTTGAACTGCACCTTGTCGCAGCCGGCCGTGACGTCCATGGCCACGGCGTCGTCTTTCAGCTCCACCCAGCCGTCGAGACCGACCTCGATGGCGTTCAGGCGCAGTTTGTTCTGCGAGAAGGTAAAACGGCTGTTCGCCAGATCGGCCGCAATCACCGCATCCAGCTCCGCTTCGGCGCCGCTGAGCATCGGAATACCGCCCGAAACCAGCCGCATGCCCTTGGCCGTCAGCCGCAGGTCGAGGTCGGTCTGGTCGGCCGACATGTCGCCCCGCAGGCGAAGTGACAGAGGTGCGGTCGAGAAGCGCATGCCCGTCGAATCGTCCTCGTAACGGATCGCCGCGTCGCTGATCCTGAAGTCGCGGACCGAAAGGCGGAACGACGAAGGTTCCGCATCGGCGGGGGGCTCCTCTTCGCCCTGAGCCTCTTCCGAAGCCTTTACAACGTCCCAGTTCACCCTGCCGTCGGCGAGTTTGTGCGCATGGAGCGCAGGCTCCGAAAGGATGATCTTCGTCACCTCTAACCCCTCGTCGCCGAAAAGCGACATCACATTCACGACCACCGAAATCCGCTGCGCGGCGACGATCGTATCGCCCGCAAAAGGCTCCTCGCCCACCAGCGTCAGTCCCTTCAGGTCGAGCGAAGCACGGGGAAAATGGCGCAACAGGCTGATGTCCAGCTTCTCGAAATCGAGCCGCGCATCGAGCATCGCATTGGCCTCACGCTTCACAATCTCGGCGATCTTGCCCCGCAGCACCATCGGCGCCACCAGAGCGATCACCAGCACGACGGCCACCACGATGGCCGCAATCTTCACGAATTTTTTCATCACTTATCTGTTTTAAAGGCGAAAACCGTGGTTTCCACCTCTTCGAATCCGACTTTGCGATAAAGCGCCCTAGCGGCTTCGCGCGCCGGGTTCGACGTCAGCATCACCTTCCCGGCGCCGATGCGGGCCGCATGCTCCACGGCAGCGCGCACCAGCGCATCGCCCGCGCCGCAGCCGCGGGCCGCGCCGTCCACCACGACGTCCTCGATCCATGCCTTGCGCCCCGAAGGCGCATCGTACCACGCCAGCGTCAGCACCCCGACGATCCGCTCCCCGGCCACGGCGGCCAGCAACGCCCCGGTTTCGCTTCCTGCCACACGCCGCAACACCTCGCGGGAGGGCGCGCCCAGCCGCGGCGAAAGCTGCGGCATCAGCCGCGCGAACGCCTCTTCGAGCGCATCCGAGACTTGGGTTATCCGTCGTATCTCAACCGTCATAACATCCGATTTTCGGGCAAAGTTAATCTTTTTTTCACAACAGCTCCGCCGATCACCCTCGCCGGAGTCCGCAGAGCCGCAATTTACTCAACAAAGTTAATATTTTCGTCCGAATCTTTGGGGCATGTCTCGAAAAAAGATTACTTTTGCGTCGCATCGGTTCCCGAAACGCCCCGGAAGGGCGCGGGGATTAAAAGGGAATGCCGTGAAATCCGGCAACAGTTCCCGCTGCTGTAAGTTACGCAACATGTTCCGGCACTCTTTGGCCACTGTCCTCCGGGACGGGAAGGCGCCGGAACGGTAACGAGTCAGAAGACCTGCCGCATGCCGTTCAACCAATATGCACCCTGCGGAGAATGGGGCGCAGCAGACCGTCGCCGACACCGGCATCCGACACGTCAGCCCGTACCAGCCGCAGTCATTTGAAAGCCGATGAAACGCGTTTTACGACATATGGCGGTTTTATGCGCAGGCGCAGGATTCTGCTGCGCCTGCATGGACTACGGACCGCTGCATGAAGAGCCGTTCGCGCAGTCGCAGCGCGGCGTGTTCATCACGTGCGAGGGCAACTTCGGCTGGGACAACGCTTCGCTGTCGTTCTACGATCCGGCGGCACGGAGCGTCGAAAACGAAATCTTCATCCGCGCGAACGGCATGAAACTGGGCGACGTCGCCCAGTCGATGACCCTCCACAAAGGACGCGGATACGTCGTGGTGAACAATTCGGGCGCGGTCTATGTCATCGACCCGGCGACTTTCCGCGTCACGGGAGTGATCGAAGGGGTCGTCTCGCCGCGTTACATCCACTTCCCCAACGACACGACGGCCTATATCACCGACCTTTACGATCCGCGCATCACGGTCGTGGATTCCCGCAGCAACCGTATCCGCGGCCGGATTCCGATGAACGGCCACAAATCGACCGAACAGATGGTGCAGTGGGGCGACGAAGTGTTCGTAAACTGCTGGTCGTACGACGACAAGATTCTGGTCGTGGACGCCGCACGCGAAACGCTGGTGGACTCGATCGAGGTCGGGCCGCAGCCTTCGTCGCTGGTCCTCGACCGCTTCGGCAAACTCTGGACCGTCACCGACGGACGCACCGCAGGCATTCCGGCGGCGCTCTACCGCATCGACGCCGCCACGCGCCGCATCGAGCAGACCTATACGTTCGCCGCGGGCGACCATCCCTCGTCGGTCACCCTCAACGGCACGCGCGACACGCTCTACTTCATCAACCGCGACGTCTGGCGCATGCGGGTCGACGCCGAGGAGCTGCCCGTCACGCCGTTCCTGCCCTATACGCAGACCACCTATTACGAAGTGGCGGTCGATCCGCTGACCTCGGAGGTCTACGTGGCCGACGCCATCGACTACGTCCAGCACGGCGTGGTCTACCGCTTCACGGCGCGGGGCGCGGCCGTCGACACGATACGCGTCGGCATCACCCCCGGATCGTTCTGTTTCAAACCGTAAAAAACATTCGAAGAAGATGAAAAAATACGCATTTCCTCTGGCGGCTCTTCTGCTGGCCGCCTGCAACTCCGGCGAAGAGATCTCGACCACGCAGACGGACGAACCCGTGGCCCGGATTCTCGAATACACTCCCGCACCGGGACAGTTCATCAACGAAGAGGCGCGCTCCGGCGGCGCGTTCGACAACGTGGATACGCCGGAGAAAGCCTGCCGGTACGCCGCCGCGCGTTTCGCCGAGAACAACTGGGTTTCGCTCGGCGGATGGGGCGGATACCTCGTCGCGGCATTCGCCGAGCCGGTACCCAACACGGGCGGTTACGACCTTTACGTCAAGGGCAACGCCATGAACACCTCGTCCGAGCCGGGCGTCGTCTGGGTCATGCAGGACGCCAACGGCAACGGAATGCCCGACGACACGTGGTACGAGCTGAAAGGCAGCGAGTACGACAACGCCGCGACGATCCGGGGGTATGCGGTCACCTACACGCCGCTCGCCGACGGCTCCGCCGCATGGACCGACGACCGGGGCGGCAGCGGCACGATCGACCGGATGGACGAACATACGCAGGCCTCCTACTGCCCGGCATGGATCGAGCCTGCCGACCTGAAATTCACGGGCACGCGGCTGCGCGACAATGTCGAACAGGCCGACGGACAGTGGAGACCTCTGGCGTTCGCATGGGGCTACGCCGACAACTTCTCGACGGTGGACCGGATCGGCACGACCAACCGCCTGCGCATCAGCGACGCCGTGACGGCCGACGGTTCGCCCGCCAACCTGCAGCAGATCGACTTCATCAAGGTGCAGACGGGCGTGAACGCCAAAGCCCCGCTGATCGGCGAGATTTCGACCGAAGTGTGCGGCATCGGCTGCTACCGGACCGTAACCAAACGCAACTGACCGCGTGCTGCGCACCGCGACGATACTCCTCTGCCTGACCTGCGCCCTGCCCGCCGCGGCGCAGCGTGACTCGACGGCCCGCACCATCGCCATCGAGTCGGTCGATATTTCGGGACGCCGCCCGATGAAGGAGATCGGCGTGCAGCGCACCGAGCTGGACACGCTCGTCCTGCGCGAAAACATCACCGCATCGCTGGCCGACGCGCTGGCGACGGGCTCGACCATCTTCATCAAATCCTACGGCCGCGCAACGCTCGCGACCGCCTCGTTCCGCGGCACGGCGCCCTCGCACACGCAGGTGACGTGGAACGACATGAAGGTCAATTCGCCGATGCTCGGACAGGTCGATTTTTCGCTGATACCCGCCTATTTCATCGACGACGCGACGATCTATCACGGAGCCAGCTCGGTGGGCGTCACCGGCGGCGGACTGGGCGGCGCGGTGACGCTGGCGACCAAAGCCCCTGCGGAGCAGGGATTGGGGCTGCGTTACGTGCAGGGCATCGGGTCGTTCGCCACGTTCGACGAATTCCTGCACCTGACCTACGGCGGCGCGCGGTGGAGCAGTTCGACGCGCGTGCTCTACAGTACCTCGGACAATGATTTCCGCTTCCGCAACTACAACTCGAAAGAGTTCGTCACCGACGACAACGGCCAAATCGTCGGCGAATATTACCCCCTGCAGCGCAACCGCAACGGCGGATTCCGCGACCTGCACGTCATGCAGGAGCTTTATTACACCACGCGCGGCGGCGACCGTTTCTCGCTGGCGGCATGGTACCTCGACTCGCACCGCGGACTGGCGATGCTCACGTCCGACCGCAACAAAAGCAAACAGAAGAAGAATACGCAGGACGAACGCACGCTGCGGGCCGTGGCAGGCTGGGAGCGGCTGCGCAACGGACTGAAACTCGGCGCACGCGCGGGCTACACCTACACCGATCTGCGCTACCTGCTCAAGCAGGACCCCGAAGGCAAAGGGCGGTTCGTCGTCAATACCGACGCCCGGAGCCGCATCCACACGCTCTTCGCCAAGGCCGAAGCCGAATATGCGCTCGGCGAGAAGTGGCTCTTCTCGGCCAACGCCGCCCTCCACCAGCACCGGGTACGCAGCGGCGACCTCTCGGTGATCGGCAACAACGGCCTGCGGGCCGATACGCTCTACCGGCAGGAGCGGTTCGAACTTTCGGCGTTCGCCGCCGTGAAATGGCGTCCCGTGCCGCGGCTGGGCGTCGCCGCCGACCTGCGGTGGGAGTTATACGGAGACCGTACGACGCCCGTCATCCCGGCGCTGTTCGCGGACTACGTGCTCTCGAAACGCGGCAGCGTGGTCGTCCGGGCTTCGGCCGCCCGCAACTACCGCTACCCCACGCTCAACGACCTCTACTTCCGCCCCGGCGGCAACAAGAACCTCAAACCCGAACGGGGCTGGACGTTCGACGCGGGCTTGGAAACGACGCTCAAAGGCGACGCCCGTTCGCTGCGCGCATCGGCCACGGTGTTCGATTCGCGCATCGACGACTGGATACTCTGGATAGGCAGTCCCAAACTGGGTATCTACACCCCGATCAACATCCGCCGCGTCCACAGTTACGGCGTCGAAGCCAAACTCTCGGCCGAAGCCGAGACTTCGGGCGGCTGGCGACTGCTCCTCGACGGCAATTTCGCATGGACCCGTTCGATCAACCGGGGCGATCCGTTCAGCCCGGCCGACGAATCGGTCGGCAAACAGCTCGTCTACATTCCCGTCTATTCGGCGGCCCTCACGGCGCGCGTCGAGTGGCGGCGGTGGGAGCTGACCTACAAATGGAACTGGTACAGCGAACGTTACACCATGTCGAGCAACGACCTCGGCGTCTTGGGCCGCGTGAAACCCTACTTCATGAGCGACCTCTCGCTCGAAAAGGGACTCGACTGCAAATGGGCGTCGTTCTCGCTCAAAGGCTGCATCCACAACCTGCTCAACGAGGAGTACGAATCGGTGCTTTCGCGCCCCATGCCGCGGCTCAACGTCTCCTTTTTCATCGGCATAACCCCCAAATTCGGCAAACGATGACGCTGCGTGAACAACTGCTCGAACTCACCGAGCCTAAATACATGAAATTCACCTCGGCGCTGATGCCGGGCGTCGAAAACGTGCTGGGCATACGCCTGCCCGTATTGCGCAGCATCGCCAAGGAGATCGCCGCCGGAGACTGGCGCGCATATCTGGCCGAAGCCGAGGATTTCTACTTCGAAGAGCGGATGCTGCAGGGGCTGGTGATCGGCTATGCCCGGTGCGAACCCGCCGAAAAGCTCGCACACGTGGCCCGCTTCGTACCCAAGATCGACAACTGGGCCGTCTGCGACTGCTTCTGCTGGCGGCTCCGCGCCGCCGAGCGGCAGCCGATGTGGGAGTTCATACAACCCTATTTTCACGCGCAGGCCGAATACGACACGCGTTTCGCCGTAGTCATGGGGTTGGGCAATTTCGTCGATGAACGGCACCTCGAAGCGTTTCTGCGGCAGCTCGACGGCATCCGCCACGAAGCCTACTACGCCCGCATGGCCATGGCATGGGCGGTGTCGGTCTGCTACGTCAAATTTCCGCAGCGCACACACGCTTGGCTGGGAAGCTGCTCGCTGGACGACTGGACCTACAACAAATCGCTGCAGAAAATCATCGAATCCTACCGCGTGAGCGACGCCGCGAAGCAGGAAATCCGGGCGATGAAACGCCGCCGGTAAAAAGCGTGCGCGGCTCCCGCGCAAAGCGCCGGAAATATCCGCCGTCCCCGCAGAAAAAGAGCCGGGGCGGCGCGTTTTTGCAAAATAATGCTACCTTTGTATAGAAAATCCGAAAACAAGGCCCTATGCGCAAACTGGTAATCATTCCGACCTACAACGAGAAGGAAAACATCTCGGCGATGATCGACAAGGTCTTTTCGCTGCCCGAACCTTTCGAACTGCTCGTCATCGACGACGGTTCGCCCGACGGGACGGCCGAAATCGTCAGGCAACGCCGGAAAGAGTTCCCCGAAACGCTTCATCTGCTGGAGCGCAGCGGCAAACAGGGGCTGGGAACGGCCTATCTGACGGGCTTCCGCTGGGGACTGGACAACGGATTCGACTACATCTGCGAAATGGACTGCGACTTCTCGCACAATCCCGACGATCTGGTGCGGCTGTACGAAGCCGCCGCCGAGGGCAACGACGTGGTGGTCGGCTCGCGCTATGTGCAGGGCGTAAACGTCGTCAACTGGCCGATGTCGCGTCTGCTGATGTCCTACTTCGCCTCGATGTACGTGCGCATCGTGACGCGCATGCCCCTGCGCGACGCGACGGCGGGATTCGTCTGCTACTCGCGCCATGCGCTGGAGACGCTCGACCTCGACGCCGTAAGGATGAAGGGATACGGCTTTCAGATCGAGATGAAGTACTCGGCGTGGCGGTTGGGGCTGAAACTCAAGGAGGTCTCGATCATCTTCGTCGAACGCCGCGAGGGCACCTCCAAGATGAGCGGCGGCATCTTCCGCGAAGCCTTCTTCGGCGTGCTGGGACTCCCGCTGCGCAAAATCAGGGCCGCGAAAAAAGCACAGTAATATGGATTTGTCACTGAAACGCTGCGACTGGAGCGGAACCGATCCGCTGTACGTGGAGTACCACGACAACGAATGGGGCCGGGAAGTTACCGACGACCGGAAAATGTTCGAATTCCTGGTGCTGGAAAGTGCGCAGGCCGGATTAAGCTGGATTACGATTTTGCGCAAACGCGAAAATTACAGAAAAGCGTTCGCCGGCTTCGACGTGCATAAAGTGGCGGCCTTTACGGACGACGACGTAGAGCGGCTGATGCAGGATCCGGGAATCGTCCGCAACAGACGGAAGATAGAAGCCGCGGTGACCAACGCGAGACTCTTCATCGAAATCCAGCGGGAATTCGGCTCCTTCTGCCGGTATCTGAAATCGTTTCTTCCCGACAACAGGCCCGTGGTCAATCACTGGAAAACCATGCGTGAAATTCCCGCATCGACGGCGTTGTCCGACGCCATAAGCAGAGACATGAAAAAACGCGGGTTCAAATTTTTCGGCACCACCATCTGCTACGCCCACTTGCAGGCCGTGGGATATGTCAACGACCACCTTGCAGACTGCCATTGCAGAAAGCCCCGGTTCTAAAATGACAGACGGAATCAATACGCTACGCTATTCGGACTTTTTCTTAGCGATGTACTTCGACGGAGGGAAAAGCTGCCTGCATCGGAATCATTCCCATGTGTTAGTATATATGTACTCCGGTGAAATGGTAATCGACGAACGCGGGGAAATCACCCGGCTGCATAAAGGCGATTGTGCCTTTATCCGAAAGGATTTCAGTGTACAAATGACCAAACAGGCATGGAACGGCGAACAGTTCAAAGCGATTTTTCTGATGTTTACTCCCGAATTCCTGCGTGGTTTTTACAGCCGTTTAGACCGGAACGCCCTGCCGAAAGATGCCAAACGGGATAAAATAAGCTTATATAAATTGCCGTCCAACCGTCCCGACATCGTAAGTCTGTTCGAATCCATGACTCCTTATTTCGATTCGAACATCCAGCCGACAGACGAGTTGCTGCATCTGAAAATGATCGAGGGGATCTATGTATTGCTCAATACGAGCAAGCATCTGTATGCTTCCGTTTTCGATTTTGCGGATCCGTGGAAAATCGACATATTGGATTTTCTGGAAAGCAATTACATGAATGACATATCGATGGAAGAAATCGCCAACTACACCGGTCGCAGTCTGTCCACATTCAAACGCGATTTCAAAAAGTGCAGCGCGCTTTCGCCGCAGGAATGGTTGATACACCGCCGTCTCGAAGCCGCCCGCGAATTAATTCGGAAAGGCGGACGAAAGGTGTCGGAAATCTGTTTCGAGGTCGGATTCAAGAATCTTTCACACTTCTCAAAGGTCTATAAAGAAACGTACGGCATTCCTCCGACTGAGGAGCTGCAACACGAAACGAGTCTCGCATAAATGCGGGGCTTTTTTATTTCATGAACTTTACAACAAAGCAACTTGAACCGCACAACAAAGCCATTGTACGGTATTCCGTCTACCTTTGCATCAGAAAACATTAAACAGAAAATCATGAAGAATATTTTTGAAAAAGACCTGTCAGGCGAGATGGTTTCGCCCGACGAGCCGGGTTACGAGGCATTGATTAGCGATATTTTCGCCACCATCGAAACTGCCACGAAGATGAATACGGGCTACCGCACCCCCGAAGAAGTGCACGAATATATGGGCCGGATTCTCGGCAAACCGCTCGAAGAGAGTACGACAGTGCTGCCGCCTCTGTACATCGACTACGGCAAACCCGTCACGATCGGAAGGGGGTGTTTCATTCAACAGTGTTGCACGTTTTTCGGTCGCGGCGGCATCACGATCGGCGACGAGGTATTCATCGGCCCGAAGGTCAATCTGATTACGATCAACCACGCCCCCAATCCGGATAACCGCAGCGCAACTTACGGCCGGCCGATCGTAATCGAGGACAAGGCATGGATCGGTATCAATTCGACTATCCTTCCGGGAGTACGCATCGGTTACGGAGCCATTGTCGGGGCTGGCAGCGTAGTAACCAAAGACGTGCCGCCTATGACTGTAGTAGCCGGAAATCCGGCCAAGTTCATCAAGAAAATCGAAGTCAAATAAATTAGGAATAAAAGCGTCAGAACGTAAAGAAATAGTTCATGAAGAAGTTCCAGAAGGTGACCACGCCGATGGCGAAAAGCTTGGCCAGATAGAAATTCAGGCGGAAGCGGCCGTGCAGCAGCCAGATCGTCAGGTTGTTGATGACAAGCCCCACGGCGGCAATGCCCAGAAAACGGAGGTACTGTCCCGTAATGTCGGGATTCTCGTTGTGGAAAGTCCAGATCCGGTTCAGAATGTAATTCGTCGTCGAGGCGCAGAGAAAGCCGAGCGAATTGGCGACGTACTTGTTGAGTCTCAGCCACTCCTTGCAAAGGTAGGTGATTCCGAAATCGACGAAGACGCCCGAACCGCCCACGATGCAGAATTTGAGAAACTGCTCGATCATCGCGCAACCTCCGTGCGGAGGGGTTTTCCGTTAAACCAATTCGTATACCCTTCCCGGCGCAGGGCGAAGCCGGCGTCGAAATCGGTCCCGGCCAGCTGTCGGGGCACGACGAACGCCACTTCGCGCCGGATCTCCTCCTCGGCGGGAATCCGGAAACGTTCCCCGGTGTCGAACTCCTCGACGCGGAAACGGCCGTGCTTCCAGAGCATGACGAGCGACATGTCGCCGCCCAAGTCGATGTTATAAGGATAGGGATTGTCGATTCGCAGCGAAAGCCGCAGCGTATCGCCCGCGGCGACTCGTTCGGGAAGCCCCGTGAAGGAGATGTCCACAAGGCGGGTCGGATGGAAATGCGTATCGACGAACCACGTGAAACGCTTGCCGTTGGGCAGTACGACGCTCCGGACGCGGCCCGTCGTGTCGGCTTCGTCATAAGGCGTCTCGACCAGCACTTCGCGGCCGGCAAAGCGCGTATCGTCGTCACGGAACTGCCATTGGTGGGTCCGGTAGCGGATATTGGGCTGGCAGTAGGCCTCTCCGCCGGTATAGAAGGCGTATTTGGCCGCGACGGCGTAACCGTGGCGGAAAACGACGGGACGGCCGTCGGCGATTTCGGCGATCTCCCCGTAACTGGTGCGGTTGTCGAACACTTCGTAACGGATGCCCAGCGGATTGAAGATCATCACCAGCCGCGTCAGGGCGATCAGGGCGAGCGTCACCCACCCCATGCGCATCAGGTAGCGGCGCGTCCGGGGATGACGCCGGGCGTAGGTAAAGAGCGTATAGAGCAGTCCGAACACGGCGACGATCACCCACTGGGGCTGGACGTATCCGCGCAGCGTCGAAAGCAGGAAAAAGACGATAAACGCCGCCGGAATGAATCTCAGCGCGCGTTCGACGGCGTTCTGCGGCTTCACGGCGATCCACGACCGGACATAGAGCGGCACGAAGAACGGGTTGAAGACGACCAGCAGGTTGAGCAGGTATTCGGCGACGTAACCGGGCCGGAAGACCGAGTTACGCCCCGCCAGATGATAGGCCAGCGACGCCCAGTCGTGCTCGTACTGCCACACGAAATGCGGCACGAGCAGCAACAGCGCCACCGCGCCGCTGAGATATAAGGTCGGACGCAGGAACACGCGGGGGGGGGTCGCCGCAAGCGCGAAGAGCACCACCAGCGCCCCGTGGTACTTGCTGTAGGCCATCAGCGCCATGGCCACACCCATCCAGAGCCACGCCGCGCGCCGCCCTTCGGTGAACCATTTGAAGGTGAGCAGGAACAACGCCGCGGTCATCATCAGCGGACCGTCGGGCACGGCGATAAAACCGTACAACTGCAGCATGAGCGTCGCGGCCGAGAGCATGACGAAAAGCCCCGCATCGCGGCGGTCGGCATCGGAGGGCCGGATGATGCGCCAGAAGACAAAGAGGTAAAGCGGCTGCAGCAGGGTAAAGAAAAACCGCACGCCGAACTCCCCGCCGAAGAGATGCTCCCCAAGCCAGACCAGCAGCGCCGTCATCGGCGGATGGTCGAAATAGCCCCACGAGATGTTTTCGGCGAACATATGGTAGTAGGCCTCGTCGTTGGCCAGCTCCGTGAAACCGGCCTGAAAGAGGTTGCAAATCCACCATACGCCCAGCCAGAACGCGACCAAGGCGTCGGGACCGAACGAAGCGTATATCTTTTTGACGGATGCTCTCATACGGCGGCAAAGGTAGCAAAATTTATCGGTTTTGCGCCACCCGGTCCCCAAAGAGAGGTGCATGCGGACAGCTTTTGCGAAAAATCACCGCATGAGGGCGGACGCGGCATATTTTTTCCGCGTCGGCCGCCGTCGGCCGTATTGTTTACAATTTGTTCATTAATTGGAGCGCCGAACGATTGCCGCCTCGGAAACAATCTCTATATTTGCTCCCGGTCAAGGTTCCCCGCCGGCGGCTGCCGGCTTGGGATCAAAAGGGAACTCCTGTGCAAATCAGGGACTATCCCCGTAGCTGTAAGCTCCGTTGCGCTCCGCACACTCTCAGAGCCACTGTCCGTCGGACGGGAAGGCGTGCGGAAGGAGCGAGTCAGAAGACCTGCCTGACCGATATACGGCACCCGCTTTCGGGATATAGAGCGGTGCAGCAACTTTGTTTTACACTGATTTTTTTTGGTGAAACCATGCTTTTCAGGCGGCCGTCCGCCGGCAAAAGCGGGCTTTATCGCATAACCGGCCAACAACAAAAACAGGAGAAAATATGGGCATTTCCGAACTTTACATCGTAAAACGCGACGGCAAGCGCAAAGCGTTTTCCGTCGAGAAAATCAAACGCGCCGTACGCAAGGCCTTCCTTTCGGTCGGCAGCTACGCCACCGACGACGACATCACGTCGATACTGAGCCGCGTACACGTGTCCGACGGCATGAGCGTCGAAGAGATTCAGAATCAGGTCGAAGTGGCGCTGATGGCCGAGCGTTACTTCGCGGTGGCCAAGAGCTACATGCTCTACCGCCAGAAACACACCGAAGAGCGCGAAGACCGCGAGAAACTCGAATTTCTGATCAACTACTGCGACGCCTCGAACCCGGCGACCGGCTCGAAATACGACGCCAACGCCAACGTCGAAAACAAGAATATCGCCACGCTGATCGGCGAGCTGCCGAAGCAGAACTTCATCCGCCTGAACCGCCGCCTGCTGACCGACCGCATCAAGGAGATGTACGGCAAGGAACTGTCGGACAAATACCTGCACCTGCTCAAGGAGCACTTCATCTACAAGAACGACGAGACGTCGATGGCCAACTACTGCGCCTCGATCACCATGTATCCGTGGCTCTTGGGCGGCACACTCTCGGTGGGCGGCAACTCGACCCGTCCGACGAATCTCAAATCGTTCTGCGGCGGATTCGTCAACATGGTTTTCATCGTGTCGTCGATGCTTTCGGGCGCATGCGCCACGCCCGAATTCCTGATGTACATGAACTATTTCATCGAGCAGGAGTACGGCGAAGATTACTACAAGCGGGCCGACGAGGTGGCCGACCTCTCGAAGAAACGCCGGACAATAGACAAGATAATCACCGACTGCTTCGAACAGATCGTCTACTCGATCAACCAGCCGACCGGGGCGCGCAACTTCCAAGCCGTGTTCTGGAACGTGGCCTACTACGACCGCTACTACTTCGAAAGCCTGTTCGGGGAGTTCGTTTTTCCCGACGGTTCGCATCCGCACTGGGAGTCGCTGTCGTGGCTGCAGAAGCGTTTCATGACGTGGTTCAACCGCGAGCGCACCAAGACCGTGCTGACTTTCCCGGTAGAGACGATGGCGCTGCTGACCAAAGACGGCGACGTGATGGACCGGGAGTGGGGCGACATCACGGCGCAGATGTACGCCGAGGGGCACTCGTTCTTCACCTATATCAGCGACAACGCCGACTCGCTGTCGAGCTGCTGCCGCCTGCGGAACGAGATTCAGGACAACGGGTTCAGCTACACGCTCGGCGCGGGCGGCGTCTCGACCGGCTCGAAGAGCGTGCTGACGATCAACCTCAACCGCTGCATCCAGTACGCCGTGAAGAACGGCATGCACTATCTCACCTATCTGGAAGAGATCACGGATCTGGTACACAAAGTGCAGACGGCTTACAACGAAAACCTCAAGGAACTGAAGTCCAAAGGCATGCTGCCGCTCTTCGATGCGGGCTACATCAACCTTTCGCGCCAATACCTGACCATCGGCGTAAACGGACTGGTCGAAGCCGCCGAATTTCTGGGAATCCGCATCGACGACAACGACGACTACGTCGCTTTCGTGCAGAACGTACTGGGGCTGATCGAGCGTTACAACAAGAAATACCGCACCAAGGAGCTGATGTTCAACTGCGAGATGATCCCCGCCGAAAACGTCGGCGTGAAGCACGCCAAATGGGACCGCGAGGACGGATACGCCGTGCCGCGCGACTGCTACAACTCCTATTTCTACGTCGTCGAGGACCAGTCGCTGAACGTCGTCGACAAATTCCGGCTGCACGGACGCCGCTACATCGACCACCTCACGGGCGGCTCGGCGCTGCACATGAATCTCGAAGAGCATCTTTCGAAGGAGCAGTACCGCCACCTGCTGCGCGTGGCCGCGGCCGAGGGCTGCAACTACTTTACGTTCAACATTCCCAATACGGTCTGCAACAAGTGCGGGCATATCGACAAACGCTATCTGAAAGCGTGTCCCGCATGCCATAGCGACGATCTGGATTACCTGACGCGCGTGATCGGCTACATGAAACGGGTCTCGAACTTCTCGGCCGCACGCCAGCAGGAGGCCGAACGCCGCTATTACGGCAACATGAAACCGGCGGCGGGCGGCACGGAAACACCCGGACAGCAGGGTGCGCACCCGCAGCAGGAACCGCTCGCACAGAAAGAACCGGCCGGACAGAAAAGTTCGCCCGCTCAGGAGGCCGTATGACAGCTCCGGAAACAGTAGTCCGATACTACAATTTCGACATCGTATTCGCGGAGATTCCGGGCGAAACGACGCTGGCGATCAATATCGCCAACTGCCCGAACCGCTGTCCGGGGTGTCATAGCCCCCACCTGCAGGCCGATGCGGGGCATGTGCTCGACGCCCCGGAACTGCGCGCCCTGCTGGAGCGATACGGACGGTCGGTGACCTGCGTCTGCTTTATGGGCGGGGATGCCGCGCCGCACCGGATCGCCCGGCTGGCGGAGGTCGTGCGGCAGGAGTTGCCGGTCCTGCACGTCGGCTGGTATTCGGGACGGCAGGAGTTGCCGGAAGGATTCGCGCCGCAGGTGTTCGACTACATCAAACTGGGCGGCTGGGTCGAGTCGCTGGGGCCGCTGACTTCACCGACGACCAATCAGCGGCTCTACAGAATCGGTCCTGCGGGCGCAATGGAAGACATTACGGAGCAATTCCGTCACAAGCCGTAAAAGGAACGGCGTTTTGTTCAGGGGAGCCGGAGCACAGGAGATTAGTTTAGCGTTGTCTGCCATACAACGATTTACCTCCGGTTCCCGGAACAAAACGACCCTCCGCCGGAGCCGATCGGAACAGCGGCAGAAAAACCGGCGCGTCTGTTTACGAACGCCGCACATCGGTCATCGGACGGGTTTGCACGATACGGAATTCCGAAACCGAGGACGGAACAAGAACTTATCTTGTGGCATGGATCATGCGGCGGTACTCCGTGGGAGACATGCCCGTTTTCAGGCGGAAAAAGCGGCTCAGCGAAGACTGGTTGGCAAAGCCGGCCTGTCGTGCCACGGCCTTTATGTCGAGCCTCGCGTCCCGGAGCAGGGTTTTGATCTCGATAACGACGTAGTCCGCAATCATTTCATGGGCGGACTGGCCGTTTACTTCCTGAATGACTTTGGTCAGATATACGGGCGAAATGCACAACTTATCGGCATAGAAAGCGACCTCCCTGCGCGTTTTGTGGTGTTCGCTGACCAGCATGGCGAACCGCATGGCGATATTCTCCTTGTTGGTATTCACGAAAGGGCGCTTCTTGGCGCTCGTCTTCTGCTGGAAAAGGACGTAGAAATCCCAGTAATAAATCCGCAGCAAGTGCAGAATGGTCTCCCGCAGGAAAAGGGGATCGTTGTTGCTGCCCCTGAGATCGATCGCCCGGCAAAACCCCAGAAACCGGTTTCGGTCCACGTCGTTCACGCTGTACAGGAAGTTCTTCCGCATATAGAAGAAAAAATCCGGGGTTATTTTCCCCAACCCGCTCATGATGTCGAGGAACATCCCCTTGTCTACTTTGAAAAAGGTCATCGAGAAATCGTCGCTGACCTCGCGGATCGACACCAGCTGCAACGGCAGAATCGTCACGATATCGTTTTCGGAAATCGGACTGCGCACCGAAAAAACCTCTATCACAGCGGTACCTCCCGTGCAAATACCGCAGAAACCCTCCTCCTGATAGGCCTCGTGTTCGCTTATCGGCAGAGACGAAATATCGGTATATATTTGGAATTTGGGATGCATGCTGATTTTTATTGCATTAAATATACGACATTCGCCTTCCCCGCATCTCCTTAATGCAAAAATTGAACTCGAATGGCAAACTTAAGTATCAAAACTCAAAATCGCACCGGAGAGACGGCATAACGCGAAAGCGCATATCATGCTCCGCCGCAGGAAATTTCCCGAACGGGCAAAATCACGCTCCTTCTCAAAAAGCGGCACCGCCTGAACAAATCTGCGAAAAGCAAACCGCCGCAGAAGGGCATGGCAAAAAAGAAAAGGCGCCAAAACCTTGACAATCAAAGTTTTGACACCTTAATCAGTACCCGGAGCCGGGGTCGAACCGGCACGACATTGCTGTCATTGGTGTTTGAGACCAACGCGTCTACCGATTCCGCCATCCGGGCAAACCTCATCCGTAGAATCGGGATGGCAAAGATAGTCGAATCTTTGCAATTTTCAAAGAATCCGGCTATTTTTCAAAAAAAGCCCTGATTTTTTTCGCCTTGGCCGGACCGACCAGCGCCGAAAGCTCCTCGGCCGGAGCGGCCTTGACCTTGGCCACGGAGCGGAAGTGCTGAAGGAGCGTGCGGATCGTCTTGTCGCCGATGCCTTCGATCTGCTCCAGTTCGCTATGGATAAACGCTTTGCTGCGCTTCTGACGGTGGAACGAGACGGCGAAACGGTGCACCTCCTCCTGAATGTGCGCCAAAAAGTGGAAAAGGGGCGAAGTGGGACGGATGCCGACCAGCACGGGCGGATAGCCGCAGAGCAGTTCGGAGGTCCGGTGGCGGTCGTTCTTGGCCAGTCCGGCCACAGGTATGTCCAGCCCAAGATACTCCAGCACCTCGTGAATGATGCCCATCTGCCCCTTTCCGCCGTCGGCAATGATGAGATCGGGCAGCTCGGCCCCCTCTTCCTGAAGACGGCTGTAACGCCGGAAGACGACTTCGCGCATCGAAGCGTAATCGTCAGGCCCTTCCACGGTCTTGATGTTGAAGTGACGATACTCCTTGCGTGCGGGTTTTCCATCGCGGAAGACCACGCACGAGGCTACCGGATAGGCCCCCTGCAGATTGGAGTTGTCGAAACATTCGATGTGCCGCGGCTGTCTGTCGAGACGCAGCTCCTTTTGCAGGGCGTTCAACAGCCGTTCGGTATAGCGTTCGGGATTCTTGATTTCGAGGCTTTTGAGCTGCTCGGCGCGGTAGATGCGGGCGCTCTTCTGCGAGAATTCCAGCAGTTCGAGTTTTTCGCCGCGCTTCGGCACCGTGAAGGTCACGCCGTCGAACAACAGCGTCGTCGAAGGCAGGAACGGAACGACGACCTCTTTGGCGAGCGTTCCCGCGATATGCTCCACGATATGCTGGATGGCCAGCGTCAGCATGTCGCGTTCGTCGCCGCCGACGCCCGTAGAGAGTTTCACCGTATAGACGCCCACGATCGAGCCGTGGCGGATGCGCACGAAGTTGCAATAGGCCACATCGTCGTCCGGAAGAAGCGAAAAAACATCCACATCGACGATCTTCGCGCTCACGATCACCGACCTGCTCGAATAGTTGTCCAGCGCGTCCAGACGCTGTTTGTAGCGCTGCGCCAGTTCGAATTTCAACCCGGCGGCGGCATGCGACATTTCGCCTTCCAGATAGCTCCGCACGGGGCGCAGGTCGCCCTTGAGCACCGCGACGACCATATCGACCAGCTTTGCGTACTCCGCTTCGCTCTGCTCCCCGACGCAGGGACCCTTGCAGTTGCCCAGATGATACTGCAGGCAGACCGAATACCTGCCTTTGGCGATCTGTTCGGGCGCCAGATTGAGCTTGCACGTCCGCAGCGGCACCACTTCGCGCACGAATTCGAGCACGCTGTGCTGCATCATCACCGAGCTGTAGGGACCGAAATACTGCGAGCCGTCGCGCGTCAGCTGGCGGGTGGACTGCACGCGCGGAAAATGTTCGCGCCGCACCACGATCCACGGATAGGTCTTGTCGTCTTTGAGCAGAATGTTGTAACGCGGCTGGAGAGTCTTTATCAGCGAATTTTCGAGCAGCAGCGCGTCGGTCTCGCTGCTGACGACGATATGGCGGATCTCGGCGATCTGCCGCACCAGCACACGCACTTTGGCGCTGTGCTCCTTGCTCTGCACGAAATAGGAGGAGACCCGTTTGCGCAGGCTCTTGGCCTTGCCCACATAGATGATCGTCCCGGAGCGGTCCACGAACTGGTAGACGCCCGGTGACAGCGGCAGCATCGCCACCTGTTCCCTGAGGTTGTTTTTTCCGGTTTCGGCCATAACGACAATAGCAACGCAAATGTAACAAATATTTCGCAAAACCCGCAGATGCACCCCTGAAGCCCGTCAGAGGACGATATAGCGGGCCGATTTGTCCGCTCCGCTGACGAATTTGTCCAATTCTTTGGTTTATTCGTCGGAACGGCATATATTTGCAATCCAATGCAAACACCCTCAAAACTATGAGATTGATTTTACCACTGTTTCTGTTCGGTATGCTCGTAACTTCGTGTATCGACAACAATTACGATCTGTCGGAAATCGACACGGACGGCGTCGTCATCGGCGACGAATTCCGGCTGCCGCTGGCTACGGTCACCGTCAGCATGGGCGAACTGAGCAAGGAAGGCACCGACATCAAAGCCCTCTTCGACGAAGCCGATATCTGGCTGCCTTCGCCGCTGCCCGCAGGCGGAAAATACGTGGATCTTCAGAAGATTCAGCACACCCCGTCCTATATCGACGAGCTGCTCGACGAACTGATCGAACAAATGAAGAGGTCCGACGCCAAAATCAACGCCGTAGCGGACCTGCTCTATGACAAGTATCTCGGCACGTTCCTGCCCCTGCTTCCGCCGAACACGGACCCGAAAGATTTCAAGCAGGTATTCATCACGATGTTCCGCGCTACCACGGGATTGCAGGAGGAGCTGGCCGGCGAGGTCCGAGATTTGGCCGGCAGCTACCTGACGGATCTGAAAATCGAAGACGTAACCTACGACCTCGGCAGGATCGACCTCGGCAGCGACGTGGTGGACATGCTGGCCGACAACCTCGATCCGAAAGGCACGGCAAATCCCAAAAACACGCTGGACATCTACGGCGAAATCATCAGCGCACTGCCTGTCAGCCTGCAGTTCAGCCCCCGATTCTACCCCACGGAGGTGGAGTTCGACATACGCGTCGAACCCAACGTAAAGACCGAGATCGGCGAAACGCGGCTCCACGAGAACGACCTGCGCCAGATCATCGACGGCACGGAGATCATCCTCCCCGTCAAACTGGAGAAATATTTCCCCGGCTCCGGATTCACGCCCGACCAGAAAATCGTCATCGCACTGCGTCTTGTCAAGCGCGGCGGTCTGAAACTCAACCTCTAACCCGGCACCGCACATGAAAAAAACATACGCTTTTCTCGCAACGCTGCTGCTGGCATCAGGCGTTGCCGCCCAGAACCCGACGGCTTACTTCATGGAGGGAACGACCTTCCGCAGTCAGTTCAACCCGGCTTTCGCACCGCTGCGCGGCTATGTCAACATTCCCGGTCTGGGCAGCATCGACATCAACGCCAGCGGCAATCTGGCCGTGGACAAACTGCTCTATCCCCGCAACGGGAAACTGGTCACGCTGCTCGACGAAGCCGTTTCGACCAGACAGGCGCTTTCGGGACTCAAGGCCGACAACCTGCTGGGCATCGACACCCGCGTGAACCTCATCGGCTTCGGCGCCTTCACGCGCAACCACAAGAATTTCTGGTCGTTCGACCTCAACGCCCGCGCGACCGCCGACGCTACGCTGCCCTACTCGCTCTTCGCATTCCTCAAGGAAGGCACGGGCAGCGACATCCACAACATCGGGCTCACGGCCGACAGCTACCTCGAAGCGGCCTTCAGCTACTCGTTTCCGCTGCTCAACGACCGACTTTACATCGGTGTCCGCGGCAAATTCCTCGTCGGAGCCGCCCGCGCCCGCATGTACTTCACCCGATTCAACGTGACGCACGGAGAAGAGGAGTGGCGGATCGACGCCGCAGGCGGACTCGACATCACCGCCGCCGGTCTCGACGTCACGACCAAGCGCAACGACGCCGGCGAGGAGGTTTACAAGCTGGACGACATCGACTTCAAACCCACGTCGCCCGCAGGCTACGGCTTCGCCGTCGATCTGGGCGCCACGTACGACATCCTGCCCAACCTGCAGGCGTCGCTGGCCGTAAACGATCTGGGATTCATCGGCTGGAGCAAGAAGAAAAACGTCACGGGCTTCTCGTCGAAAGAGCTTTCGTTCACGGGCGTCAACGTCACGGAGGACGGCACCGAATCGCCCGATTTCGACATCGACGTGCTGGAATTTCACAAAGGAGCGCCCCAAAGCGTGTCGCGCATGCTGCGCGCAACGATCAACGCCGGACTCGAATACGAAGTATGGCGCCACAAAATCGGCATCGGACTGTTGTATTCGGCCCGTTTCTGGGAGTACAAGACCTTTCACAACATCACCGGTTCGGTCAATTTCCACCCGATCCGCTGGTTCACGCTCACGGGAAGCTACTCGGTGATCGACAATCGCGGCGGCGCCGTGGGGCTGGGACTCAACCTCTGCCCCAGCTGGATCAACTTCTTCATCGGCACGGACGTCCTGATAACCAAACACACGCCGCAGTTCGTCCCAGTCAGACAGAGCATCATGAATGTCACGCTCGGCATCGGCGTTCCGATCGGCAAACGCAGCCACCGCATCCCGGCCTACGTCTACGGCAAGGACAGACGTTAGTCACGCATAAAACGGATTACACGAAAACGTTCCGGCGGCAAGGCCGGAACGTTTTTATTTACAGCCGCGGAAAAAACCGGCAAAACAAGCCGTAAAGTCAGCCCATATACGAGAAAACAACAAGCCCCGATGCCCAAACAGTCCGCCCGTTTCCATATTTTAGGCGCACGAATACCACTTTCGGTCAAGGGCATTGCAATTTCAGAAACTTTATTTACCTTTGTAGTGCAGAGTACTATAAAAATCCCCGGAGGACAAAAACTGCGTCCGTCCCCGGAGATATCCGCGTCATAAAAACCATTGCGACGGCCCTCAAATCTGTGTGAAGTTGCGTCACTACTTTTGAATTCTTCAAAATTCGGGCCGTCGCAATCTTTTCTTCTTCCCCAAGACAAAGATCATGCCACAACGGCCCGGTTTTTCCTGCATTCCGGCAGAGGATATCCGCTATCCGGCGACGACCATGTGCTGTTCGAGTGCGGCGCGTGCCGCCAGACGGCCGGCTTCGACGATCTCCCGCGCACGGTAGAATTCGAAGATTCCGAAACGGTCCGCCGGCATCTCGATCAGCAGGTCGGGTTTGTAGATCTCGCACATCAGACGCGCGATATGCTGCTGCATGATCTCCGACGAAGCGGTAATCACCTTATAATAATTCAGCGAGGACCTGACCCGCGCGGCCATCTCGTCGGAAAACGGCGCGCTCACGTCCACGGCGACCAGCACATCGCCCGGTTCGCGGCGAACGCGGTTCAGCGGAAGCGGATTGACCGTACCGCCGTCCACCAGCACCATGTTGCCCCGGCGGACGGGCCGGAAAACCGAAGGAATCGAAATCGAAGCACGGATGGCGTCGTACAGCCCGCCCCGTTCGAGCACGACCTCACGCCCGGTCAGCAGGTCGGCCGCCACCGCCGCAAAAGGCAGCGGCATCTGTTCGATCTTCACGTCGGGCACCAGCTCCTTCATGGCGCCGATCACGCGGTTTCCCTTCACGAGACCTTCGGTGCTCAGCGCAAAATCGACCAGACTGAAAACCTTGTATTTATCGAGCGTATACATCCACTCCTTGAATGCTTCGAGGTGTCCCGAAGCATACATGCCGCCGACCAGCGCCCCCATCGAAGTGCCTGCCACGGCATGCACTTCGAATCCCTGACTCTCCAACTCCTCGATAGCCCCGATGTGGGCCACTCCACGCGCTCCGCCGCCGGCAAGCACCAGCGCCGCTCTTCTTTTTTCCATAAAATCAATTGTCGTTATTAATCCGTTCGCGAACTTTGCTCCACGCATGCGTATCGAACAGACAGCTTGCATGCATCATGCCGCACATCTCCCGAAAGCGGGACATCGGAACGACGAAGCTCAAAACATCCGGCTCCACCCACGGCCGGACCGAAGGGTCGAAAAGGCCCAGAAAACACCTCCGGCCGCCGTTGCGGTTCTCCTGCACGGCCTGCGCCACGACCGAGCTGCACCCCGACCCGAAGGGCGACGCCACGGCGTCCGCCGCATTGTTGTCGAACGTCGCCCACGTCACCAGCCCCGCCAGCGCATCGGGCGCCGCGAAAAAGAGGACTCCCTCCGCTCCGTCGAACGTCTCCGCAACGTCCGCCCGCACGAATTCGAGCCACGCCTTCGGCGCGGGACGCAGGTCGAGAGCGGCGATGAACTCCAGCACCATTTCGGGCGTCCGCTTATAGCGCTCCTTGAGCGACACGAACTGCGGAACGAATTCAGGCATCGGGCTGAATCCCGTGTAGAACTTCCCGCCCCCGCAGCCGATATTGCCGGCATTCAGACTCACGGGCAGCCCCCGGCGCGCTTCGGCCAGCGCCTTGAAGAAACAGCCCCCGACCTTTTCGACCGGGCGCATCGGACTGTCCGTATAGCGGAACAGCAGGGGCAGTTCGGGCCGTTCGCCGAAAGCCTCCCTGTATGCGGCGATAAATTCTTTCACATCCATATCCTCAATCGTCGGTGACAACGTAATCCATAAAGACGTCATGCGGCTCGACGGGCAGCTCCCCGACCAGCTGATGCGCATAGCAGACGCCGGCTTTCACACCCCGGAAACCGGACTGCGACAGATATTTGTCATAATATCCGCGGCCGCGGCCCATACGCGCTCCGGCGGCGGTAAAAGCCACTCCCGGAACGACGATGAAGTCGATGTCCGCCGGATCGCACGGCCGTTCCGCAGCCGACGGCTCGGCGATTCCGAAAGCGCCCCGACACAGCTCTCCGGGCACATAGTCGTAAAACCGCATCGCATCGCCCTCGACCCGCGGCACGACGATGCGCTTCGCGGCGCTCCACCGCGCCAGCGCCGCACCGGTCTGCGGCTCGTCGGGCAGCGCGCAGAAAAACGCCGCGCAGCGGGCCTGCGAAAATCCGGGCAGACGCTCCACCCGGCCGAAGATACGCTCCGACGCCGCGGCACGCTCTTCGGAAGAGAGCGAGAGGTTCCGTTTTTTCATCGCAGCGCGCAGTTCTTTCTTGGTCATAAAATCCCACCTTTTCGGCCTAAAATTCCCGCCCGTTTCTATTGTTATTCTGCAAACAATGGCTATCTTTGCGTCCGGGAACACAAAACTTTAACAAATATAAACAAATTTAAATCATTATGAGCTGTTTTTTATCTAATTCCTCGCTGGGCAAGAAGTTAGTGATGAGCGTAACGGGGTGTTTCCTCGTGCTCTTTATTCTCTTCCACATGTCCATGAACATTGTGGCGATCATCTCGCCTGAGGCTTACAACATGATCTGCGCGCTGCTCGGAGCCAACTGGTACGCTCTGGCCGGCACCGCAGTGCTGGCGGCCGGCGTCGTCGTGCACTTCATCTACGCGGTCATCCTCACCTTGGAGAACCTCAAGGCGCGCGGCAGTCAGCGCTACGCCGTGACGGTAGTCGAACCGGGCGTGTCGTGGGCATCGAAAAACATGCTCGTACTGGGATTCATCATTCTGGGCGGTCTGGCGCTCCACCTCTTCAACTTCTGGGCTAAAATGCAGCTCGTGGAGGTATTGGGCGGCCACGAGAACTCGCTCGGACTCCATCCGGCGGACGGCGCTTCGCTGATCGCCTACACCTTCTCGCAGTGGTATTACGTGGTGATCTACCTCGTGTGGTTCTTCGCCCTCTGGTTCCACCTCACGCACGGCGTATGGTCGATGTTCCAGACCGTGGGATGGGCCAACGACACGTGGTATCCCCGCCTGAAGTGCATCGCCAACATCGTGGCGACGGTCATCTTCCTCGGCTTCGCCGCCGTTGTGGTGATCTACTTCATCAAGAGTGTCTGCCCCTGCTGCGCAGGCGCCTGCTAACCGATTATCCAGAACAATAAACACACAACAGATATGGCTTTCAAATTAGATGCTAAAATTCCTGCCGGCGCTCTCGCAGAAAAGTGGAGCAACCATAAGGCAGCTATCAAGGTCGTAAGCCCCGCAAACAAGCGCAAGCTCGACATCATCATCGTCGGAACGGGTCTGGGCGGTGCATCCGCAGCCGCTTCGCTCGGCGAACTGGGATATAACGTAAAGGTATTCTGCATTCAGGATTCGCCCCGCCGCGCGCACTCGATCGCCGCGCAGGGCGGTATCAACGCCGCGAAGAACTACCAGAACGACAACGACTCGGTATACCGTCTGTTCTACGACACGATCAAGGGCGGCGACTACCGCGCCCGCGAGGC
>ERZ825324.1392-NODE-1392-length-29244-cov-3.858782_pt1 | contig 29244 bp, 24 predicted proteins | sample MGYA00519859_ERZ825324 | MGnify/ENA primary metagenome ERZ825324 (study PRJEB31778, sample SAMEA3449198) | human gut metagenome | biome: human gut; feature: human-associated habitat; material: faeces | place: United Kingdom | collected 2010/2012 ... | reverse complement strand
GAGCTTCAATACCATCAACCTTGATGAGTCCATGCACTACAACCCGTTAAAGTACGTGAAGACGGATACCGATATCCTCTCCTTCGTGAACTGCTTCATTATGAACACGAACCCCGAGGGGAAATCGAGCGGTGACCCGTTCTGGGAGAACGCGGAACGGATGCTGTATACCGCCCTCATCGCATTGTTGAGAGATTGGTTCCCCCCGGAGGACTACAACCTGTCCGGTCTGCTCACCCTGTTGTCTCTCGCGGAGGCCCGCGAGGATGATGAGAACTTCAAAAGCCCGCTGGACCTGCTGTTCCTCCAGATCGAGGACGGGAAGAAGTATGTGCGTAAACAGGGCGCAGCCGCGCCCGCAGCGGCGTCCGGTCCCACGGGCCTGACCCGCACGTTGGAGACCGGCTCGCCCCAGAGCGACTGGTCGTGGGAGCCGAGCCGGTTCCGGAAGACCCTCAAGGGTGCGGACGGCAGGCCCAAGCTGGACGCGCAGGGCCAGCCCATCACCGTGGAACCCGCCAAGACCGGGGGACTGTCCCCGGACGAGGACTTCGCCCTCATGAACTACAAGAACTTCAAGGTCGCGGCGGGCAAAACCCTGAAATCCATCATCATTTCCTGCAATGTGCGTCTCGCGCCCATCGCCACGGCGGGTGTGCGGGAACTGCTCACCACTGACGAGATGGAGCTGGACAAGCTGGGGGACAAGAACAGGCGGATCGCCATTTTCGGCATCCTCTCCGACACGGACAAGACCCTGAGCTTCCTCTTTGCCATTTTAATGTGGCAGTGCATCGACCAGCTCTGCCGGAAGGCCCTCACGGACTACGGCGGTAAGCTGCCGACGCCGGTGCATTTCATCTTCGACGAGTTCGCCAACATCGGCACCATCCCACAGATCGAGGAAACCATCGCCGTGACCCGAAGCAGGAACATCGGCATCACCATCATCCTGCAATCCATGAGCCAGCTTGAGTCCAAGTACGATAAGAAGGCGCAGACCATCGTGGACTGCTGCGACTCCACCCTGTTTCTGGGCGGCAAGTCCAACAGCACGAACAAGGAGATCGCGGAGATGATCGGCAAGCAGACCATCAACCAGCTCACCTACAACGAAAGCACCGGCCAGTCGTCCAGCGCGTCCAAGAACATGCAGATACAGGGCCGCGACCTGATCGACGCGGCGGAGATCGCCAAGATGAGCCGCAAAAAGGCCATCCTGCTCATCGCGGGCACCAACCCGCTCATGGACGACAAATACGATCCCCACAGCCACAAGCGGTACATGTATATCGTGGACGAGCGCAACCCGAAGCGCCTCCACGACGAGCCGTTCGACTTCAAGGCGTACATGCGCACAGTGGAAGCACGCGAAGGTGCCTAAAAGATACCGTTCTGCTGGTACAATGGGCCGTGGCATCGGGAATCATCCCGCGCCACGGCCCCCAACCGAAAGGAGAGGAGAACCATCCCCACATGGAAGAAATCGTCCGCATCGCCGCGAAACCCATCGCCTACATCGGCGCGACCGTGCTGGTCATCGGCCTGATCTACCTCGGCATCCAGCTCAAGGACGGGCTGCGGGGCGGGGGCGGCGAACTGGTGAAGGCCATCGCCCTGATCGCGTCGGGCGGCGTCATCACCGGGTTCGCCGCGCTTTACGGATTCACCGGATTCTGACAGGAAACCCATTTCACTACAACAGGAAAGGAACAATCACAATGCTCAGCAATGTAGTACAGATGCTCACTCAGGGCGTCACCTTCCTCGGCGGCGTGCTCGTCGTCTTCGGCCTCATCAACCTCGGCATGACCATCAAGGACGGTATGCAGGGCGGCGGCGGACAGCTCGCCGGTGCCATTGCCATGATCGTCGGCGGCGCAATCGTCTGCGGCGCGGCCATCTACTTCGGCTCCCTCGATACCTCGTGGTCCGGTGCGGCGGCCACCATGACCAACACCATCTACGTGGACGCCGCCCCGGCGTCGTGGACGGCGGACACCTCGTCCTTCCACCTGATCGCCTGAGAGGGGGACGCCCATGCTCTCCGTGACCGTACACAAGGACATCGCCGAGTACCAGCCGAAGGTCGTGGGCAAGATGACCGGGCGCACCCTCATCTCCATCGTGGGTGCGCTCGGCGTCAGCGTCCTCACGGGCGTCTACCTGTACTTCGTGCTGGGCCTGAACCCCGGCGACTACATGATGGTGATATATGCCGTGAGCCTGCCGTTCTGGTGCTGCGGGTTCATGCGTCCCAAGGGGATGCCCTTCGAGAAGTTCGTTCCCCTGTGGCTCCGCGCCAAATTCACCGACGACCGTATCTTCTACACGCCGTCGATGACGCGCAGCGGCCTTGTCCACGACCCCGGCCAGCCCGACCGAAAGAAAGGAAGCATCTATGGAAAATACTACCGAAAGCAGGGAAATCTCAAGGGGATCGAAGCCTATTCCCCCCGCGCGGAACGTGTCATCGTATGACTATGAGGGCGATCCCGTGACCGCCAACTTCGACATTGATGAGTTTGTCCACGCCATAGGCGAGGGCGGCATCGACCCCCGCCCCGTGTACGACGACGCGGGGGCCATCGACGTGGATGCACTCGGGCAGGTCGCGCCCTGGCGCGGCCGCACCGCCCACGGGCGCAAGCTCACCCGGAAGGAGAAGAAGGCCGCGAAGCGCGACATCGCCCGCCGGGAACGGGAGGCGAAGGACGCGGAGAAGAGCGCCAAGCGCAGCTACAAGTCCATCAAGTCCCAGCTCAAGGACCGGGATAAGGAACTGAGCGACAAGACCGAGGGCTTCCGACGCAAGCGAGAGGCGGCGAAGACCGTCACCGACTACATCGGGTACAACAGGATGTATCAGGACGGCATCTGCGAGGTGGAGGAAGGATTGTTCTCCTCGTCCATCGCGTTTGACGATACCAGCTACCACAGCGTGCGTGACGAGCAGCAGAAGGCAATGTTCTCCGCCCTGACCCGCCTGTACGACCAGTTCGGCGCGAACACCCTCGTGCAGATGAGCGTCGTCAACACGCCGCTGCTGCGGGAGGAGGTGGGGCACCGCCAGTTCTTCGACCCGAAGAAGCAGTCTACGGATGCGGCGAAGCATGACGCGCAGCTCTTCAATGACATCCTGAACGACAAGGTGAAGGAGGGCGTGAGCAACATCCGCCGCAACCGCTACCTGACCTATTCCGTGTCGGCGGACAACGCGGAGGACGCCGCCCGGCAGCTCTCCCGCATCGAAACGGAGTCCAGCCGTATTCTGAACTCCATGGGGTCCAAGCCCCACCTGATGAACGGCACCCAGCGGCTCAGGGTCATCCACAGCCTCCTGAACCCATACAAGCCGTTCTACTTCGACTACCAGCGCGACATCTCCGCCCGCAGCGTGCAGACCACCAAGGACTGCATCGCGCCCACGCAGATCGACTTCAAGCCGGACGGCGTGTATAACGACTGCTTCCAACTGGACAACGGTGTGTACGGGCAGGTGCTCGTCATGAAGAAGTTCGGTTCGGAACTCTCCGATCGCGCCCTCGCGGACATCGTGGACCTGCCCATCCCCATGGAGGTTACGTGGTACGTGCAGCCCATGGACAAGTCGAAGGCCATCAACTTCGTGCGCAGCCGCTCCGCGTGGATCGACAAGGAGATCATCGAGGAGCAGCGTTCGGCGGTGAACAAGGGGTACGATTTCAGCATCCTTCCGCAGGAGCTGAAGTATTCCAAGGAGGAGACCGAGGATGTGCTGGACCACTTGCAGAACAAGAACCAGCGGCTCTACGTGTTCACCGGCCTCATCTACACCTACGCGCCCACCAAGGAGCAGTTGGACCAGCAGGTCATGCGCATCATCTCGGTCGCCCGCCAGTCCTCCATCGAGGTGGACACCTACGACTACCGGCAGCGCCGTGGCCTGAACTCGATTCTCCCCTTGGGCCACAACCATGTGGAGATCAGCCGCATGTTCACCACCGCGCAGGTCGCCATCCTCGTACCCTTCGCCACGCAGGAGCTGGACGACAAGGGCGGCAACTACTACGGGCAGAACAAGCATTCGCGGAACCTCGTCATCTGCAACCGGAAGAAGCTGACCAGCCCCATGGGCTTCGTGTGCGGCAAGACCGGCTCCGGCAAGGGCATGTTCGTCAAGACCGAGATGACCGGCACCATCTTCACCAACCCCACGGACGAAATCTACGTCATCGACCGTGCGGGCGAATACACCGCCATCGCCGACCGGTACGGCGGCACCACCTACCATTTCGGCGTGGGCACCGGCACCTACCTGAACCCGTTCGACACGGTGAGCGTGGAGCACCTGACCCGCAGCGAGCAGATCGCGTTCAAGATCGACGCCATGCTCGCGCAGGCGGGCGCGTCGGCTGCGGAATCCGGACAGTCCCTCTCCGAGGTGGATCAGTCCATCATCCAGCGCTGCGTGGAGCTTGCCTTCCAACGGGCGGACGAGCGCGGCGACGGGCTGCCGCCCACCTTGCAGGACTTCTACGACATCGCCCGAGAGCAGCCGGAGCATCTGGCACAGGTCATCGCCCTGCGGTACGAGCGGTTCGTCAAGGGGTCCATGGACTTCTTCAACCACCAGTCCAACGTGGATTTCAACAGCCGCATCGTGACTTCAACCTGAAGGACCTGCCGGACTCCATGCTGGTGTTCGCCCTCATCAACGTGTGCGAGGCCGTGCGAAACCGCATGTACTTCAACGCCCGCAGGGGCGTGCGCACATGGCTGTACGTGGAGGAGATGCAGAGCATGTTCGCCTACCCGACCGTGCTCAACTACTTCAGCCGGTTCTCCAACGAGGGCCGCAAATTCGGCCTGCTCCTGACCGGAATCACCCAGAACGCGGTGGCGATGCTCAACAACAGTGCGGCACGCAACATCGTGCTGAACGCCGACTTCCTCATGCTCCTGAAGCAGTCCCCTCTGGACCGCATGAAGTGGACGGAACTGCTGAACCTGTCCGAGCAGGAGGAGGAGTGCATCGACGAGAGCGCGGAGGCGGGCGACGGCCTGCTGATCGCCGGGAACGCCCGCGTGCCCATCCGTGGACGGTTCCCCTCCGGAAACGATCTCTACGACCTGTGGAGCACCAACCCCAACGAAACCAAGGACAAGGACACACAGCGCAAGTAAGCCATGCAGGGAAAGGACGGTGATCGCCGGTGAAGGCTTCGGATTTCGTCACCACCTCCGAACAGAAGGTGGCGGCCAGCGAACGGCTCCTGTTCACGGAGCAGACCGACGCGGTGAACACGGGCATCGTGGACAGCGCGGACAAGAAGGGCGTCAGCGCCCTCAACGGCGCATCCGCCATCAGGAAGGCCGCGAAGGCGGGCATGGGCAATGCCGTCCTCGCGGCCACCGCCAAAAGCCACGGCGACCGTACCGCAGAGTCCGAATCCGGCGATACCGGCGAATCAGGCGGGCGCACCATCAGGACGCGGTTCGGTAATGGGGCCAAAGGCGCAGCAAAAGGCCTCGCCGCCAAAGCCGTGCACAGCACTCTTGAAGGGTCCGAACTGGAAGGCGTGGATGACGCCTACTACAAGGGCAAAGCGGTGGTCCGCGCCGCCAGATACGTCAAGGGCAGGCTGTCCGCATCCAAGGCCAAGCGCACGCTGTCCTTGGACGGGCGCGATCCCACGCAGCCGGGCAGCCCCCTCGGCGGACTATCCGAGAAGAAATACCTGAGAAAGGCGGCGGACCCAGCCGCCGTGAAACGCAGGGCGCAGGCCGCAGGCTACGTCAAACGGCGCACCTATCAGGCGGCGGCAAAAAACGCGGCGGCAGCCGCGTCGAAGACAGCCGCCGCCCATTCCGCCACCACGGCGGGCCTCAAAGGGGCCGCAGGAGGAGGGCTGAAGGCGGTCGCGGGGGCATTCGGCGGGCTTCTGGCTCCTCTTCTGGGCATTCTTCTCGTCGTCGTGTTCATCGCCGTGCTGGGCGGGGCCTCCGGGTCCTCCACTCAGCAGCAGAATCAGGTCAGCCTGAACGGCTTGAGCGGTGTGCAGTTGGAGGTAGCCACGGCCCTCTCTCAAGCAGGCTACGGACCGGTGCAGATCGCCTCCATCATGGGCAACATCCAAGGCGAATCCGGCTGGGACCCCACTGTGGGCGACGCCTCCTCCGGGTACGGTCTGTACCAGTTCACCGGAAGCTCCTACACGGCCTTCGCCAACTGGTGCGACGCCAACGGCAAACAGAAGGATTCCGCTACAGCCCAGACCGAGTACATCGCCTCCAACCTGCAAGGCTTATGGGGCACCGCCCTCCATGAGAGCGGCTACTACGGGGCCATCACCGACTACGCCGGAAAGGACGTAAGCTACGAGGCATGGCAGTCCAGTACGGATGTGGGCTTTGCCACCTACGCTTTCATGGCCTGCTACGAACGGCCCCGCTCCGACGTGGCACCGTCCTCCTTCACCGAGGACCGACTGCCCGCAGCCCAGCAGTTCTACGCGCTGCTCACCGGCGGGGCGGGCGGCTTGGGCGAGGACTACGCCAACGCGGACGAGACCGGAAAAGCCATCGTCAACGCGGCCCTCGTCACCCCATGGCCCGGCGCGGACCTGTGCGCCACATGGGTCAGCCACGTCTACCAGCAGGCGGGACTCGGATACCCCACCGGTAACGGCAACTCCATCCTCGCCGGATACGCCACCTCCTCCGACTGGGCCAACATCAAGGTCGGGCAGATCATCTCCGCCCAGTACGGCAGCGGCTCCGCCGGAGCAATCTACGGGCACACCGGCATCTACATCGGAGATGGCAAAGTCATGGACAGCATCTCCTCCGGCATCCGCACCAGCTCACTAACGGACTGGATCGCGGAGAACGGGCGCGGCTGGGTCGTCTACGGCTGGCCGTGGTAAAGGAAAGGACAACCAACATGGACAAGTTCAAAAAAATCGTCACGGAACACCGGACGGCGGCCCTCATCTGCCTGTTCCTCCTCATCGTGTTCATCGGCGGCAGCGCCATGAGCGCCGTCAACGTGGCCCACCACCGCGCCGACATTGCCGCCCAGCAGCAACAGCAGGCGGAGGAGGAACAGAAAACTGACGAGGAAAAGCAGCAGGAAAAGGAGGAGGCTGATCCCGACCTCACCGACACGCAGCGCAAAGCCATCGACAACTACGACGATGACACCAAGGCGTTCATCGAAACGCTGTCCGCCTCCGTCTGGTCCGCCAACAACGGCACCGACACCCTGCAATTTACCGGACACACCTACACGGAAACCGTGAACGGTAAGGCCACCGAACACACCTACGCCGTCACCCGATTGGAGAAGGGCACCGACACGGCGGGTATGGAGATCGACACCGCCGTGTTCGAGACGGACACCGGCACCCATGTCATCCGCTACACCTGCCAGACAGGCACCGGCGAGGTGACGGACACCCTCAGCGCCACCCTGTCCAGCGGCACCGCCTTCCAACTGCAAGACACGGACTATGTACGGCAGAACCCCGTGCAGAACATCACCGTGGAAGGGTTGAACGACGAGATCACCGCCCTGCTGGGCGGCGCGGACACACTGACCAGCGAACTGAGCAAATGGTGTGCCGCCTACTATCCCACTGCCTCCACGGCATCGTGGACCGGCATCGCCACCATCGACTACAACGAGAACACCATCACCACCGCGTTCACCCTGACCATCGCGGATACCGCCCCCGGTTCCGGCACCGCAACCGTATCCGCAACCTACCACCGTGCGGACGGCACATACGAGTTCGGCCTGTGACCGGCGGACGCAAGAAAGGACACCCATGAATAACATCACCATCACGGAAACATCCGTATACGACAGGCGGCGCAGGTGGCTGCGCATGGCGGCGATAACCGCCGTCGCCATTGCCCTCGTCCTGCTGCTTCCCGTCACGGCCCACGCCGAGGAACCGGAATACCATTGGATCACCGACTTCGGCGGGAGTCTGCGGAAATTCATCTGCTCCATGATCCTCGGATGGGCCACATCGATTTTCAACGTCTACAACCAGCTCATCAACCACGTCGGCACGGAAGCCCTGCTCAGCGGTCCCTTCGATTCGCTGCTGGGCACCGATATGTACAACCTGACCAACAACATCTTCCAGACCGCCGTGATCCCCGTAGGCGAATCCATCCTCGCCCTGTTCATGCTCGTCCAACTGGTGAAGATCAGCCAGCGCATCGACGCCACCAGCACCCTGCCCGCTGTCAAGGAGATCGTCTTCCTCGCGGTCATCTACGTGCTGCTCCACTGGTTCATCAACAACAGCCTCGACATCATGCAGGCCATCTACGGGATCGTCAACGACGACATCATTCCCACCATCGGCTCGGTGGGGGACAGCACCGGCGAAGCGGGCGTGTTCAGCCTCGATGGCGTCACGCAGGACCAGTGGGACTCAATGAACATCGGAGATTGCTTCATGACCCTTATCATGTCCGTCATCTGCCTGCTTTTCGGTCTTGTGGCCTTCGTGCTCGGCTTCGCCATGTGCTACGTCCGCGCATGGCAAATCTACATCTACGCCGCGTTCTCCCCGATCCCCATTTCACTCCTCGGTTTCGAGGAAACCCGACAGATGGGCATAGGGTTCCTGAAGAACTTCGCGTCCGTCTGTCTGGCCGGGGCGATCCTGCTGTTCCTGTTCGTGGCCTACCCATTCGTGCTCGCGGGATCGGTGTCAAGCCTCAGCGCGGGCAATGACATCCTCTTCCTTATGACCACATCCAGCGCGGACAGCCTGATAAACCTTCTCAAAGGCGTCGCAATCAGCGTCGTCCTCATCTTCATGATCGTGAAATCCGGCGGCATCGCCAAGGAAATCCTCGGAAGCTGACATGCCCCGCCATGACCCCGGCGGGCATCCAGCCCGCCGGATACAATGGTGGTACCCGAAAGGGACCACGGAAAGGAGACCGTCATGGCAGCATACGAAACACCCGAACAGGCCGCGAATTTCCTCGCGGGCATCCATCTCGACATTCTGAACACCGGAAAGGGGGATTTCTCCCCGAACCATGTGAAATACACCTGCCAGCTCACCCCGAGGTATGGCGACCCCTTCACCACCGATTACCAGAGCAACCCCAGCGTGCACGGGGAACCCACCGTCACGCAGGTCGTGAGCAGCCTCCTCTCGGACTCCCGCATACGGGACGCCTACCGCGATGTGGACGATTTCGCCGATGACATGGGCTACCGCAAGCCCTCCGAGGCGATCCGCGCATGGGAGGGATGCAGGAAGGCGCAGGACTGGGTGCGCGACACCCTCAACCTCAGCAACGGCGAGGCCAACCAGCTCTCCGACACCCTCGATGAGTATGAGACCGAAGTGCAGGCGCAGGTCGAACAGCTTCAGGAGGAGCAGGCACGGCAGGACGCATACGAACATCCGCCCGTGGACCAGATGCTCTACGGCGGGCAGAAGTTCATCACCATCAAGGAGGCAATCGACAACCGCCTCGACCCCGCCGATCTGGAAGAGGACGAGGACGTATACCGCATCGGCGACTGGGGGTACGTGCGTGCCGCCGACTACGAGCAGGCGTTCGAGGGCGAACCCGAATGGGCACGGGACATGTACATGCTCGACGGCAACGAACCAGACCGCGACGCCGAATGGGTCGAAACCTACAATGCTGGCGGCAACGCTGCGCTCAGTCTGGCCCTCGACCGGCAGTTTGACGAGGGACGCGCCGATAACGTCTTCTACACCACGGCACCGGAGCCATACGACCCGGTGCCTGAGCACACCGCCGACGGCACGGTTTCCAAGGAGACAACCGAAAGGCCGGAAACCGGCGCATCCGGTCAGCCACCGACCGAGGATGAGGTGCGACGTATGGCGGCGAGCATCGATCTGAGCGATCTGGACGTGGCACGCGAACAGTATCCTCTGGTATGTGAAGTCGCGCGTCATGGCGGCGGCACCCTCGACTTCGACATCATCCTCGATCTGCGCAGAGTCACCGGCATCCCTGATCTGAATTATGAGATGTATGCGTACATAGACGGCAAGTTCGACGATGACCTGTTGCAGATATGCGAGGACATCCTTGACGGCACCGACACCGAATCCCTGTCCCGCATCCAATCCTATATTCAAGCGGCGCAGCCCTCCGCATCGAAGGAACTGCTGATGGGCCTGAACCTGACCCTCAACGACGGGCAGCACATCACCGCATGGACCAATGACGCCCGCATCCCCATGGAACGTGTTCCGGACGGCTGGCACCGGTACGGCGTCCGCTTAGCCGACAGCTCATCCCGCTACGACTGCCCCTACGCGGACGTGAAGCCCGGCATCATGGTCAACCACGCCTTCGACTTCATCACCCGCACCGACCTGACGGACGCGATCAACCGCACCGACATCTGCCTGCAAGTCGATGCCTGCACCTACGACGGGCATTACGCCTACCTCCACGACAATCACACCTTGGAGGAGAACGTGCCCAGCCCTCGATACACGCCGCCAGACAAGGAGCAGGCCGTGAGCCTCAGCGGGGAGGCCAAGGCCAGCCGCGACGCCTCACAGGCCCTCGGCGGAACCTCCGCACCGGATGCCCCTGCACAGGAAACCCAACGATAACCACCATTTCAGAAAGGAGCCGTCACCATGGCGGAATACGACAACCAGATACCCCTCAAGCTCCAACTGCTGCGCATCGGACTCGGGGCCGGGCCTGACGCCCTCGGCATATTCACCTACCAGATCGAAGGGCACAACACCAACTACGCCGCCCCGTACTTCTGTATCGCCCCGGCCAATTACCGTCCGGACACCATGGATATTCTCGATTCAATGCAGGAGACCAAGGACGCCATTCTCTGCTACGGCACCCCGGACGACCTGCGGGAGATCATGGGCCTCACCCCACAGGGAGAACTGGATCAGGACATTTTGGAAAGCGACGACAGCGAGTACGTGAGCCTCGACGGAGGCTGGTATCTTGACGGGCAGCTCCTCAGCTTCGAGAAAATCCCACCGGCAGCATCGGATGCCCACGCCATCCTCACCAACGAACAGATCGACCTCATCCAAGACTGCTTCGACACCCAGCCGATCGGAGACTGCCTGCGGAAAGCCGAGGCCATCGCCAACGACCCGCGATACCATCAGACCGCAGATCATGACAGGAATCCGCTGCACGACCTCATCACGGGCGGCTGGCGCGTCCACCTCGTACAGGAGGGCGAACGCTACGGTGTGAACGGCAATCTCGTCTACGGGGACACCATCGGCAGCGGGGCACCCCACATCGGGGAGCGGATCAACGACTGCCAGCTCTACGGGCACGGCCTGCCCCTCGTGGAGTTCTACGACATGACGAAAAACACGGAGCAGGGCGGCCAGTTCGTCAGCCGCTACTACATGAGCACCCTCCTCGGCATGGATGAATCCGGCATACCCCTGAGCGACATGCGGTCGTTCAGCCTTGACGGCGGCGTTCCATCATGGACCGTGGCGGGCACCGACCTGCAAAACGTGACCAACTGGCTCAACACCGCCAAGGAGACACTGCAACCCGCCGACGTGGAGGAACCGACCCCCGCGCCCGGCCCCGAAGAGCCATCCACCTATGACTACCGGCTCCTCGACCGGTTGAAGTCCGACTGCGACTACTACCTCGGCGCGTGCGTGGACTTCGGCATGGACATGACGGCGGCTCAGAAGAACCTGTGGGCCGGAAACATCGAGGCACAGGTCTCCAAGATGCGGGAACTCTACGACAAGCTCCCCGAAAAACCGGACTGGCTCACCATGCAGGGCATCGACCGGTACGAGCACGACATGCTCGCCCAACGCGACGGCACAGCCGGGCAGAAGGAATCCGTGAGCCTCAGCGCGGAGGCCAAGAGCGCAAGGGACTCCTCCCGCGCACTCGACGCCCACACGCCCGACGCCCCGACCCATGAAAACCAGCGATAGAGCGATAGAGAAAGAAGGCCCCATCATGAAGGGAATGCTCATACCGACGGACGGCACGCCCCGCACCATCGACATCCAACAGGATGAGAACGGGTCCGCGCTCCACGACCTGCAACGGCTCGTGGACGGGTACATAGAACCGTTCGACGTGATCTTCGGGGAGAACATCTGCCTGTACGTGAACGAGGAGGGGCTGGGCAACTGCCCGCCCAACCGCGCCGTCTACGCCACCAAGAACATGGTGGAGGAAGGCTACCTCTCCCAGATGGACTACACCAGCGTCGTGCAGGAGGGCGAACTGTACACCATCCTGCGGGGCGACATCGTGGCCGTGGGTTTCGACCCGGAGACCGGCATGGACCGGGACCTGACCGACGCGGAGATTGCCCAAGTGGGCGACTACTTCACCAAGGTCTCCGCACCCGGCAGCGGCCTCGCCGAAGCCCTCGCCATCCAACAGGGACGCCACAGGGAGGAACCTGTGCAGGAGCATGGCGTGAGCCTCAAGGATGAGGCGGACGCCTCCCGCGACGCCTCCGACGCGCTCGGCGGAGGCCAAACGCCGGACAAGCCCCAGCGCGGCATGGATGGGCGGTGAGAGTTATGTCTATCCGGGATGACGGTTTCGACCTTGACGCGATCCGCAGGATTAACAACACCGTCGTCAACGACGATGGCACCGTGAAGTCCTTCAAGGAACAACTCTTGGAATATGAGTACGGGTACTACAATGCTTTCCTGCCATTTATCGTATATGGCGATTCCCGTGCCATTGCACAGTCCGGTGCATCCAATCTCCCCATCGTCATGAACGCGAGCGTGCTGGCGAAGCTGAAGCAGAAACATGACCTTGTTCCTATGGAGATTGCCGAATTACCCAAAATGATGTTGGAAAACAACGTCATTATGATGGATTCCTATACGGTACATCCCGGCGGCCTTGTCATGTATTTGGATACCGTTGGCATCCATGACGCTCCGTTGTTCGTTGCGTTCCATCTGGATCAGAAAAGCGGTGAAGTGTCCGTCAACCGCCTCGCCAGCGTGTATGAACGCGCCAACATTGAATACACCATCTGCAAGACATGGGAGATGGGTCTGAACCTCTATCCCAATGAAAAAACAGAAAACTGGCTGAAGTCCCTCGGGCTGCAATTGCCCGACAACCTAGCCAGTTTTCTAACGGGAGATTACCGCGCCGTCTCGAAAGACACACGGATTCCCGTTGATCCCATTATATCAGATTCGAGACCGCCTGACAAGACCCCGGAGTCATCCTATTCGCTTCGATCCGAGTCCGTTACCTCACGGGACGCCTCAAAGGCGCTGAATAATGGCCCATCGGAGGAGCATTCGCGGAATGAACGATGAAAGGATAAAAGAAAAGCCGGATACAGTCATTCGGGCTGCAATTGCCCGATGAGGCATCCGGCTTGACCGGCGGTTTCCCACCATATTCATTTTATCAGAACACCCAGCAAAATGCAATCCTACAAAAATGTCTAACTATCAATCTATGATGATAGTAACCAACAAAGGAAGGAGATTTATGGAACAGACGGTATTGAATCCGGTGGAGATCATCGCCTACGCCGGTCTGGAACGGAACCGGCAACGCCGGGCCAAGAGCCGATGCGTCATCCGCCTCGATTTTGAGAGCGGGCGCGGCCTCCTCTGCGATCTGGACAGGATTCGCGGCCTGATGCGCCAGACCCGCACGCAGCATGAGATATATCTGTTCAAGGAGATGGTGGGACGCCCGGTGGACCCCATGGCGCTGCACCCCATCCATGTCTTCACCGCGCTCCGCCCGTCAGGCAGGATGCGCGGGGCAAGGAGGGCGGCATGACCAAGGACCGTTCCATCATCCTGACCATCCGGGAATACGAGAACTCCGTGGACATGCCCGACGCGGAGCGCGTCACCTATCTGGACCCGCGAGGCGGCGTCCATCTGAAGGACGGGGACGACCGTTCACAGAAGTACACGGCCTACGCGGAGGAGTGCGCGGAATACCTGCGCTTCGGTGACGAGGTGGATGATGTCACCTGCGGGGATTTCCCCCGCACCAGCGCAGTGAAGGTCTGCGATACGCCCCGACTGTACATAGAGGCCGGGTTCGACCAGCTTCCCATGCTCTACACCCAGAAGCATCTTCTCAGGGCGATCCGTCCAAAAAGCGAGGATGACCCGCACCGTCACGGCCTGTCCGTCGCGCAGTTGAAGCGCCTGCCGGAACTGCTGGCCCATCCGGTGATGCTCTGCGACAGCCCGGCACGGGAGGATACGCTGCTCGCGTTGCTCCGCGCCGTCGATTGCGATAACCTTCCGATCATCGCGGCGATCCGCCCGAACGGGCCGGGGTATTACGAGCTGCGGGAGATTGAGACCAACTTCATCGTCACCGTGTACGGGAAGAACAATTTTTCGCGTTATTTCGACAACCTCATCACACCCGACAAGGTGATCTACTACAACGAGGAAAGAGGCCGTGAACTCAACGCGCTTGCGAAACTCCACTTGCTTCGGAGCCACGTTGTCGATCCCGGCCTCTGTAACATTATTATACGCCGCCCGCAGTGCATAGTCAATATGGAATCCAAGAATCAATCCGCATACGGGCTGGATACCGAGACGAAGGACGCCCGGCAGGCCAGCGCGGAGCTTGGCAGCATGGGTGATGCCGGACGTGTACAGGACAAGGGGGAGCGCTGATGGCGGCCCCCATGATCGAGCAGTTCCCCAAGGGGAAACTGAACAACTGCTGGCACTACATCGAACTGTGCAAATTCGTGCATCCCGAACTGACCGAAACCATCGACCGGCTGCGGGATACGCTCATCCGCTACACCCTCGTCAAACCATGGCCCCTGCCCCCGGACGGCGGGCCGGAATGCTTTCTCGTCCGGTTCCTCACCAAGGAGCAGAACGATTTCTTCTTCTACTACGGGCTGGGCTACGGCCTCGAAGCGCGGATGAGCGAGGAGGAACTGCCAACGGAGCACTTCGATCTGGAAAAGGCGATCATCGATTGCCGCCTCGACTATGTATGACTGGGAAAGGTTTATCAAAATGGTGCATGGTGAGATACCGGCCTGCCGCACCTGCCCCTTCATGGAGCTGACTGGCAGGGCAAAGATGACGGCGAACAACCGGCATACGAAGGGAACACGGGGCGATTGCATGTGCAAGCACCCCGACGCGCTGGAAACATTCAATAGAGTATGTCCGCGCAGTCCCCGGCTGCCCGGCTTCATCGGCTTCACAGCGCCGGGCGAAAACGTCCCGCAAATCAAAACTGCCCCAAGATGGTGTCCTCTGCGCATCAAGAGCAGGGAGGCAAGCCATGGATGAGGGTAGCAATAACAATGGCATCGCCGATTTTCAGGAAATAGGAAGGACTAATCGATATGGGATATAAGCTGGTGATTGCGGAGAAGCCGATGCTGGGCCGGGACATCGCCCGCGCCATGTGCGGGCGGAAGGTGTCGGAGACCACGCCCCTGCCCATCAGCGGCAACGGGTACACGGTGGTGGCCTGCGCCGGGCATCTGCTGGAACTGGTGGAACCGGAGCATGTGGACCGGAAGTGGGGCGAGCCGTGGAGCATCGACGCGCTGCCCATCCTCATCCCGGACTGGCCGAAGCAGCCCGCCAAGGGCAAGGACGATCTGGTGGAACGCATCGACGGTCTGCTCAGGGACGCGGACTGCGTGATCCACGCGGGAGACCCGGACGACGAAGGCCAGCTCATCGTGGACGAACTCTTGGACTACCTCGGCTACAAGGGCGAGGTGCTGCGCGTCTACGTGAACGACAACATCGAGAAGAACATCCGGAAGGCGTTCGAGCATCTTGTCCCCAACGGGGAGTGCCGCAACGCGGGCCGGGCCGCCTACGCACGGCAGATGGCGGACGCCTGCTTCGGCATGAACGAAACCCGGCTCGCCACCAAGCGCCTCGGCGGACGGTTCACCGTGGGCCGCGTGCAGACCCCCACCTTGGGCCTCGTGGTCAACCGGGACGAGGAGATCGAACACCATGTGTCCCGCAAATACTACGAGCTGACCGCCACGGGCGGCTGCACGGACGCGCAGGAGCCTGTCACCTTCAAATTCAAGCCCGGCAAGGAGCTGCTGGACGGGGAAACACGCCTGTTCGACCGGGAGCCGTTGGACGCCCTCAAGGGCAGGCTGGACGGCACCGACACCGGGTTCTCCACCACGATCTCCGAGAAGGTGGAAAACCCGCCCCTGCCCTACAACCTGACGGTCCTCCTGTCGGACATGAGCCGCCGGTACGGATTCACCGCCGCGAAGACCCAGCAGATCACGCAGGATTTGCGCGACAAGTACAAGGCCATCACCTACAACCGCTCGGACTCCCAGTACCTCAAGGAGGAGCACCACACGCAGGCCCCCACAGTACTGGCGCAGGCCATGCGGAACCTCGGCGTCTCGTGGGAACTGGACTACACCATCCACTCCAAGGCGTTCAACGAGAAGAACGTCACCGCACACCACGGCATCATCCCGCAGGAGGCGGACGCCCCCGTATCGAAGATGACCAAGGACGAGGCCAAGGTGTACACGGCCATCGTGGAACGGTACGCCATGCAATTCCTTCCCCCGGCCCGGTACGACGTGAGCACCAGCACCTTCACCACGGAGGAGGGCAGCTTCACCGCCGTGTGCAAGCGATTGAAGGACGCGGGCTTCAAGGCCACCTTCGGCCACGCGGGCGAGGAGAATGAGGAGGACACGCCCACCGGGAACCCATGGCTGGACGAGGGCGGCCACACCCTCACCGGCATCTCCTGCACGGTGACAGAGAAGGAGACCACACCGCCCAAACCGTACACGGAAGGCACCCTCATCGCCGACATGGCGTCCATCGCCAAGTACGTGAAGGACCCGGAGACCAAGGCCATCCTGAAACGCAAGGACGACGGCAAGAAGGGCGAGCACGGCGGCATCGGCACCACCGCCACCCGTGCGGAGATCATCGAAAAGCTCAAGCAGCGCGGCTTCCTCGACGAGACCGGCGGCAAGGTGCGTTCCACCGAGAAGGCCCGCGCCTTCTACCGCCTGCTCCCGCCGGAGATTCGCGGCGCGGACGTGACCGCCCGCTGGTGGCTGATCCAGCAGGACATCGCCGACGGCAGGGCCAACGTGAACAGCTTGCAGGACAACGTGGTGAACGTGTTCCGCCAGCACATGGACACCGCCTACCAAGGCGCGCACATCGCTTCCGGCTCCCACCCCGTGGTGGGCAAGTGCCCGATGTGCGGTCAGGACGTGGTGAAGACCGGCAGCATCTACGCCTGCTCCTCCAACAAGAACGAGAAGCAGGAGGACGGCACATGGAAGCAGATTTCCGGGTGCGGGTTCAAGCTCTTCGGATTCTGCGGGAAGAAGCTCACGGAGAAGCAGGCGTCCGCCCTGCTCTCCGGCAAGCAGGTGCCGCTCAAGGGCTGCAAGTCCAAGGATGGCAAGGCATTCGACTGCAAGATACGATTGAAGAAGGACGGGGACTTGGAACCCATCTTCGACGGCAAACCCAAGGGCAAATACAACAAGGCGAGGAGGTAAACCATGAAACAGGACACAAGCGCGGTGACGTTGGAATATGTGAACCGATGGGGAGACCACCACACCCTCGCCCTGTACAGGGATTCCTATGCCATGGGCGGAGGAATCGCCATCTCCGCCCTCGACGCCACGGACCCGGCTGACAGCGAGTACCTGTCGCCGTGGAGTGACATCACCGTGAACATTCCCAACAACCCGGACGCCGCATGGTGGTGCGCCACGGAAGGCAACGTCATCCTTGACACCAACAACAACTCGAAGGAGCTGGTGAACGCTCTCGTGGGGGCCGGGATCATCACCCTCACGGATCGCGTCTGCCATTCCGGCTACTGCACCTACCCGCTCGCCAAGGTCGCCCCATGGGCGATGGAGGCCATGGGCACCTACGAGGAAACCATCGAACGGCTGACCGGAAACTCCCATGATGCGCCGCAGACGGATACGCCCGACAGGATCGCGGTCGGTGTCGGATACACGTTCACCCTTGTCCCAATCGCCGAGACGGAAGGAATCAATCTCAAAGAATCCGGCAACATCGTGGCCGTGGACGGGCAGGACTACCCCCTGATGAAGGGCACCGCTTTTGAGGATTCCCGCAAGGTGGACGCCCTGCTGGACGCCCATGGGGAGCTGCGCATTAAAGACCATCTCCGGATGCAGGAACCGCTCTCACTCCGGGGCGCGGCGGAGCAGGCCCGGCAGGCGTCCGAACAGTTCACGCAGGATACGCCGGGCATCAGCCCGGCGAAGGAAAACAACAGATAGGAGGCAGCCATGCCGCAGGAAGACAGGATATATTCGACGGGCCGGGAGGCAATCGAATCGCTCAGGGAGGATTACCGGGACTTCAATGATGACCCGGCTGTGTCCTTTGAGGAGTTCGCCGGGGATGTCCTCGACACTTTCGAGGCCGCGCCGGACGCGGTGTACTCCTACGATCCGCAGATCAGGCCGGGTTCAATCCAACGTCTGCCGGAGCCAAACCGTGAGAAACTGCTGGGGTTGTGCAGCCTCGCCAGCACGCAGCTCATGAACAGGGCGCGGAACTGCGCGAACCCGCATGATATGGTGCGGTACGCGCTGGCCGCCGAATGGATCGAAAACGACAATGCGGAACTTATTCCATTCCTCACACAGGAGGAGCGAAACCGCATCACCATCGAACTCGCCAAGAACAACCGTACCGGTGCGTCCGGGGTGTTGGAGGACAGCGCATTGGAGAATGTCACTGATGCTTTCGGAATGCTGCTGGCGGACACCCCTTATGAGCATGTCATCGACACCCGAAGCCCCATGGGCAAGCCCTCCGCCGAAAGGCCGGAGGTGTTCTGCACGATCCAATGGGCAAGGGACGACATTGCGGCGGCCATCGAGGACGCCTGCGACCCGTCGTACGACGTGGAACTCGACCGGCACGGCCCGCAGGGGGAACAGGTGGAAGCCCTCATCGATCAGGTCATCGACGGGATCGGCAGCGATCTACAGGACCGTTCCATCGCAATGGGGTGGAGCGTGATCGCCAACTTCCTGCCGGATGAGGTCATCCGGCAGGCGGCAGCTCTCGGCGTTCCCGAGGAGGAGCGCAACGCCCACGCCGAGCCTGCGTCCGGTCATGGGCCGTCCATGCCCCGGCTCGCGGATGAGGCTGAGGCGTCCCGCACGGCATCGGACATGCTGGCCGGGTCCAGCGGCTCTGCCAGCCGTTCCCCGCAGCAGGAGAAATGACGATGATCCCACCAATGAAGGAAAACATCGGCGGATTCGGGAAGGAAGGTTGTGTCATGAAGAAGACCGTTTGGAAAAGGATAGTTTCGGCTACGGCGATGGCGGTGCTCGCCGCCGTCACGCTCACGGCGTGCAACAGCCCGGAGGCCGCGATCCGCGACGACCTCACGAACCAGCTTGAGACGATCAAACAGGGGGACGATTCGTTCGTGTCCGGGATCGAGGAGAATGCGGGCGAGGACTTCGCCTCGCTGGGCATCGATACGGACGAGTTCGTGACCGCATATCTGGACGGGTTCGATTACACCGTGGAGGACGTATCGATCAAGGACGGCGTGGCCACCGCCAAGGCCACGATCACCTGCAAGTCCCTTGACGGCATCATGACGGATTTCCAGAACGACTACTATTCGCGTCTGGATTCCTTGGATATTACGGAGCTGTCCGATCAGGACGCCCTCAGGCAGCTCGCAGGGGAGACCATGATGGATGTGGTCGAGACGGCGGAGACCGCCGAGACCGATTGCGAGTTCACCTACACGCGCACGCCGAAGGGCACATGGAAGTGCGACAACGGGGACGAGGCGCTTGCACAGGCGATGAACTGACAGCCGCCATTCCATGCAGGGGGATGCACGATCTTCCAGCGCATCCCCCGCACGGGGGCGATACCGTGCGAATAAGAGAAGGATTCGCGCTTTTGATTGACGGTGTGCGGTTTCCGCAGCCGTTTGTTACACCGGGGTTACCCTCATTCGAGGATTTTTGATTTCCCAGTCTCCCGAATATTCTGCCGCAGCGCTGCGGTTTTACATAGATGCTCACAATGATGTGAAAAACGAAAGGAGACCATCATGAACCATTTCAGAGAAAGAATCCGCCGTCTCCGGACGGGCCTCATGGCGTTCCTGCTCATGCTGGGCAGCATTTTCGGCGTGCTCACGCCCGCCATGCAGGCATACGCGGCGGAACCCACCATCACGGGCACCTGCCATATCGAGGTGGACGACCTCGGAGCCAACACCGGCGGTTCGGAGCCATACACCACCTTCTTCGTGACCATGCCGGACGGGCAGACCTATCACGGGGAGTGCATCGACCACGGGAGCTACATCCCCTTGGCCGGGAACTACCCGTTCACCGGCACATGGAACGGCACCAGCTATGACATCATCGTGGAGAGCCGGTACTTCGCCGACACCAGAGAGGATGTCTGCCCGGAGGAGCGCCCCAACTTCGACCTGTACGGCCAAGGCTACACGCAGCGCGTGGGCAACTTCACCTATATGCCCTACGGATACGTGCGGATCGTCAAAGAGAGCGCCGATCCCGCCCTCACGGACGGGAACGCCATGTACTCGCTGGCGGGCGCTGAGTTCACCGTCACCAGTCAGGACGGCAGTGTGCTGGGCACCCTCACCACAGGGGAGGACGGCACCACTGGCACGTTGGAGGTGCCCGCAGGGCAGACCGTCACCATCCGTGAGACCAAGCCCCCGGAAGGGTTTCTGCCCGCAGCGGAGCAGGCCGTCGCCATCACCACGCAGGAGACCGCGACCGTCACGTTCACCGACGCCCCGGCCTACGATCCCGCCGGGCTGATGGTCGCCAAATACGACGGCGAGAGAACCTGCAACGATGAAGGCAACCTGTCACAGGGTGCCGCCACGCTCGAAGGCGCGGAGTTCACCATCGAATACTACGACACCCTCAGCTATGATAATTACACCGCCCTCAATGAATCCGGTATCGCCCCGGCCCACGCATGGGTCGTCGCCACGGACGCGAACGGGTTCGCCTTCCTCGATGAAGCCCATCTGATGTCAGGGGATGACCTGTACAGGGACGCCAGCGGACAGGCCGTGATCCCGCGCGGCACCCTCGTCATGTACGAATCCAAACCGTCGGAAGGCTACGTGCTCAACAGCGACTTCCTGAACTTCCAGAAGATTCAGGAACAGCCCGTGGAGAACGCCGTCACCTACCAGACGCCGCAGGTGCCGGAACAGGTGGTGCGCGGCGATCTCACCTTCAGCAAGAAAACCGGGGACAGCGCCGACCGGATGGCCGGAATCCCCTTCAAGCTCACCAGCCTGACCACCGGGGAAACCCACGTCATCGTCACCGACGCCAACGGGTATTTCAACTCCGCGTCCTCGTGGAACCATCACACGCATAACACCAACGGCAACGACTGGGCGCTTGGCGAATCCGAACCCATCGACAGTGTTCTGCTCGATCCCACCGCAGGCGTCTGGTTCGGCCTCACCAGTGAGGGCACCCTGACCAGCCCGGACGACGGGCACGGCGCGTTCCCCTACGACTCCTACAGCATCGAGGAGCTGCGCTGCACCGCCAACGAAGGCTACCGGCTTATCCACACCACCGTCACCATCACCCGCGACGGCGTGGTGTACGACTACGGCACCCTCGACGACCAGCCCCAACCCACCGTTTCCATCACCACCAACGCCTACGACCCCACCGACGGAGACAACTCCATCATGGCCGGTGACGTGAGGATCGCGGACAAAGTGACCTACACCGGCCTCACCGCAGGCGAAACCTACCGGCTCACCGCCTCGATCGTGGACACGGAAACCGGCGAACCCGTCACCGTGGACGATAAGCCCGTCACCGCCACACATGAGTTCACCGCGCAGACTGCGGACGGCTATGAGATCGTGGAAACGACTCTGCCCACCACCGGCTTGGGCGGCAGGACCGTCACCGTCTTCGAGGAGCTGCACCGCGTGAGCGACGGCACCCTCATGGCGGAGCACAAGGACAAGGACGACGTGGACCAGCAGCTCCGCGTCATCGCCCCGCAGATCGGCACCACCGCCACGGACGGTACGGACGGCGACAAGACCGTGATCGCCGACGAGAAGGTCATCATCGTGGATACGGTGGAATACAGGAATCTCGTCCCCGGCGTGGAATATGCGCTCACCGGCACCCTCCATGTGAAGCATGTGGACGAGGAAGGCAATGTGACGGAGGAAGCCCTGCTGGACGGGAACGGCGAACCCATCATCGCCGAGACCACGTTCACGCCGGACTCCCCGGACGGTTCCATGGAGGTCAGGTTCACCTTCGACGCCACAACCCTTCCGGACGGAACGGAGCTGGTGGCGTTCGAGACGCTGAGCCATGACGGCGTGGAGGTCGCGGCCCATGCTGACATCAGCGATGAAGGCCAGACCGTCATGGTGGAGAACCCCAAACCGGCAATCGGCACCACCGCCACGGACGGTACGGACGGCGACAAGACCGTGATCGCCGATATGGAGGCCATCATCGTGGATACGGTGGAGTACGCGAACCTCGTCCCCGGCGAGGAATACACCCTCACCGGAGCGCTCTACGTGAAGCATGTGGACGAGGAAGGCAATGTGACGGAGGAAGCCCTGCTGGATGCGGACGGAAACCCCGTCTCCGCCAAGACCACCTTCACGCCGGAGACCGCCAGCGGCAGCGCGGAAGTGACGTTCACGTTCGATGCCTCCGCCATCCCGGACGGTACGGAGCTGGTGGCGTTCGAGACCCTGTTCCACAACGGCGAGGTGATCGCGGTCCACGCGGACATCACCGACAAGGGCCAGACCGTCACCGTGGAACACCCGGAGGAACCGGAGATTCCCGACACCCCCGAACAGCCCGCACTGGAGCATCCCACCCCCGAACCGGACAAGCCGCAGGGGACCACCTACGGCAAGACCGGCGTGAGCACCATGCCCATCGTGGCCGGGATCGTCCTGCTGATCGCGGCGGCGGGCGGCACCGCCTTCTGCGCCCACCGGCTGCACCGCAAAGACGGGAGCGACGGCCATGACGAATAAGACAAAATCCCGCATCCTGTTTGGCATGAGTGTGGGCTTCGCCCTCATGGCGGCAATCCTGTGCTGGCTCCTCCACTCTTGGGGAGGAGCGGCACAAACGCCGCCCTCGCCCAGAATACTGTCCCCCACACAGGGGGACACGGCAGACCCTTCCCTGACCATAACCTCCGACGCATCCTCCTCCACGGGGGAGGATGACGCCAGCGAGGCGGCGGATGATGGGTTCCCTACAGTGGACTGGGCCTACTGGCAGGGCGTCAACCCAGATGTCATCGGGTGGATCACCGTGCCGGGCACCACCATCAATTCCCCCATCGTGCAGGCACCCACGGATGACCCGGACTTCTATCTCAGCCACGACGTGTACGGGAACTACAACATCTACGGAGCCATATATCTCGACGCGGAATGCGTTGAAGCAGGGCTGGACAGCCGCAACGCGGTCATTCTCGGCCACCATTCTGGGAATCTGGAAGCCGCGCCCTTCGGCGTCATCCAAGAATACGCGGACGAAACCTTCGCCGCCGGGCACGCCACAATCCTTCTTCAGACTCCGGAGTGGAAACGGGCCTACGAGGTGCGGTTCGCGCAGATCGTCAACGGTCTGGAACCATCCAAGAGAACCGTCTTCCACAATGATGAGGATTTCCGCATGTGGTACGACGCGATGCGGGCGGACGCCGCCATGACGCTGGACGGCACCACGGAACCGGAACAGACCATCTCCTTGGTGAGCTGTTCCTACTATGTCCACCCGGAGAACGAGCGCACCGTCGTGGTGGCAAGCGGGCACCAAATGGTACCATAGTGGGGTGGAATCCACAACAGACAGAAAGGAAACCAATATGACACAACCAAACGCACGGCAGGCCCCTCAACAGCCGCCAGCCACTCCGGCGCTGCCGCAGGCGGACGACACCCTGCCGGTGACGGGATGTTCCTTCAAGGACGCCATCATTCGATACTGGAAGGGCTACGTGTGCTTCCGTGGCCGTGCCAGCCGCAGCGAATACTGGTGGGCGATGCTGTTCACCTTCCTCGTGTGGTTCGCCTTCAGCCTTCTGGATCAGTCTGGCAGCGGCTTGGGCGCTCTGTTCTCCCTGCTGAGCGTCTGCTGGGGACTCGCCACCATCCTGCCGACCATCGCCATCTCATGGCGTCGCCTCCATGACGCGGACAAGCCCGGCACGTTCATGTTCATCGTGTACGGCCTGTACCTCATCGGGTACATCATGTTCTTCTTCGGCCTGTTCGGTGCCATCGGAGGGGCCATCACTGGCCTGTCCAACGGGGACGCCAGCCTCCTGAGCGGCGCACTGGGCATGGGGTCCATCGGCCTCATCCTCATCGTGGCGGGCCTCATCACGAACATCGTGCTCATGTGCCTGCCGTCCAACCCGGATGGCGCACGCTTCGACTGAACCATACAATAGAAACCACGCGGGCGGCAATGGATCGCCGCCCGCCCCATGGAAAGGACAAGTGATCGAAATGGCGGAACAGAACAACCAGCAGAGCGGGTTCGCTCATGTGAAGATACCGGCGGCGTTCCTGCACCCCCACACCATCACCACGGAGGACGGGCGCACCTTCGACAAGGCGTTCGTCCACATCCCGCCGAGCACGAAGGTCAACGGCGTTGACCTGTCCGGCTACTCCTGCGACGTGTTCGTGTCGGACTACATGCGCCAGCAGATGCTCTCCGGCGACCGGGCGCAGGTCACGCTCTCCTTCAAGGCGGACGAGCCGGTGCCCGTGTGGACCGGCAGCCGGGACGACGCGGATCACCCGTACAAGCGTTTCGAGGTGAACCCGTGGGCGCTGGCGAAAGGCATCAAGGAGCAGGTGGAAAGCTACAAGGCGGAGAAGGCCGCCGCGCGTGAGGAACGTGAGGACGGCCTGACCGCCACGGCCAAGGCCAGCCGCGACGCCTCGCAGGCGCTGGCGGGCGACCCGTGGAGCGAATGGCAGGCCCCCGAACCCGCACTGTGACCCGATAGGAGGCCGTCATGAAGGTGGAAGTGCTCTACCGGAGCCACCGGTACGAGGAGTTCGACACGTCCCTGACCTGCCCGGAACCCCACCGGAAGGAGGGCGTGAGCATCCTCACCGACTGGAACCTCTACCTCGGCGACCTGAAGGGGCAGGGCGTGATCCTCGTCCAGCACTGGTACGACGGCACCCCGCCCCAGCAGGGCGAGAACCGGGGCAGCTTCCGGTTCGACGACGGGACCATGGTGACCGCCGCCGTCCGCCGCCCCGGCAGCGCCATGCTCCTCGTCGCCCCGGACGAGCTGGACGGCATCGTGTGGCTCAAGAAGGACGGGGAGAAGATACTGTGGCGTGAGGGCGACGACCTCATCAACGGCGAACGCTTCTTCGCCATGGAACAGCTCTGCTACTCCGACGCGGCCACCGTGTCCATCAATAAGCGTGCTCTGGCCGTGTTCGACTACCTCAAGCACGTCCACCCGGACGACAGCGACGAGATCGTTGCCGCCAGCATGGGCTACACGCCCGCCGCGATCCAGCGCATACAGGACGCGGAGCTGGCGCAGGACGACGGCTACGACGACGAGGAACCGGACGAGGATGACACGCCGGAGGAGGAAGACGGAGAAACGGAGGAGAAGACCGCGATTCCGTTTGATTTCGCCTGATAACAGGCCCGTACAGGGGGCGTCCCATCCAAGGGACGCCCCCTTCGCCTATTCCACGCCTTGACGCTATTTCTGCTATCATGCTACAATAATGGCAAGCAATAAAGCTGCCATCCTAGTATGGCTGGCTTTGCCGAAACATACCCGGAAGAAGGACCCTACCATGGACGAATACAAAGATACAACGCTGCATAACGCGGAAGGCACCGAAGACGCCCTCCGTGCGGATATGAATGACAATACGGCTCCCGAGACAGGGAACGCCGCCGAAACCGAACTCCTGAGCGCTGTGGCCGACATCGAACCGGAAGAAAACGGCGCGGAGAATGACACCGATACCGGTGAAACGAAGGGCGTCACCAGCCCCGTCCGGCATCGTAGAAACCATCGCAGGCGGAACATCGCCATCGCCAGCGTGATCGCCGCCGTGGTGGTGCTGGCGGGCGGCGCGGGAGGCTACGCCTACGCCGCGTCCAACGTGCTGAAGGGCGCGGATGCCGCCCAAGCGAACGCGCAGGCCGTGGACAAGCAGCTCACCGTGAAGATCGGGGACGCGCAGGAACTCCTTGACGGCACCGAGAAGGAGCAGGTGGCCGATGCGCAGACGCTCACCGCCCTGTCCGACGCCATCGACAAGGCGCAGGCCCAGACCGGCGTGACCGACACAGGCGCGAACCGATGGCTCATCTGGCAGGAGATGGACGCACAGGCCGCGTATGACGCGGACTCTGCGGATGCATCGGATGCCATGAGCCGGTTGGATAAGGCCATGGATGCCGTGACCGGCTCCATGGACGCGAAGACGCTGGCTGACGCGAAGGCCGCGCTGCAATCCACCGTGGACAATGCGGACAAGACCTACACCGATTCCGACGGGAAGGTGCAGGACAACGCCACACGCGACGCGCTGAAGAGCGCGCTGGACGCCGCGAAGAAGGTGCTGGCGGATGACAGTGTGACCGACGCGAAGGAATACACGGATCAGAAGACCGCTGTGGACAACGCGGTGAAGACGGTGAACGACTCCATTACGGCGAAGGAGAAGGCCGATGCCGAAGCCAAGGCGCAAGCCGAGGCACAGGCGGCTGCTTCATCCGGTTCCACCGGTGGGTATTCCGGTGGTGACTCGTATTACGGAGGAGGATACACCGGAGGTTCCACTGGATACAACGGTAATACTGGCGGCTCTAATAATGGATATACTGCTCCGAGTGGCAATACTAGTGGGAGCAATAGTGCTTCCACACCCGCACCTGATACTGGTGGCGATATGAGTTTTGATTGGGTTGAAGGAGATGCCGACTTCAATGACAATCCATGGTATTAGTAAATAAAATCATCATCTAAATAAATACATGAAGGCTTTTCTGTTAGGTCAATTCAGCCGAACAGGAAGAGCCTTTATTCATTTATCAAACAGGTGTTTCTTTCTTGAGGATGGTATAGTGTTCCGTGGTACCCATAACCTATGAAAGGAGTATCCATGGTACGACCAACCAAACCCATGGAAAACAAGGACAGCGGAGGGGGCTATGACCTCCGGCGCATCCTCCGCGCCATTGTGGCACTGATCGTCTCGGCGGCCACCCTGCTCACCGGCGCATCCACAGCACTGGCTACACAGGCGAACGGTCTGCCCGGCTACTGGTACAACCCGGCGTCGGACGGCAGCGGCTGGTTCACCGCATGGCATGGTACGTCTCTGGGCGTAGTGACCTATGAAGGCGATACCCCCATCTACTGTATTGAGGCCGGAATCGTATACAGTGGTCAAGGCACATGGGAGCCTGCTACCGACCGTGACAGCAAGATCGCCGCGTTTATGGTCGATCAGCACAAGAACGACCGGAGCGACATGACGCAGGCGGCAGTCGCCTACGCCATCCACGCGCATCTTGACCGGGGACAGAGCCACTTCAGCCAGCTCAATGCCGTGGGCTTGGAGGGCGCGGACATCAACGCCGTCGCCCAGCTCGCCAATCAGCTCTGGAACGATGCCTCGCTGAACATGCCGGACAACATTCAGGCGTCCTACCAGTACACGCAGGGCAAGCGAAAGGGCACATTTGATCCGGGTATCAAAAATGCCAATGGACAATATATTGCTGGTGTTTCATATACTGTCACTATTACAAATGGATTGGCAGTTTTCGATAGCACTGGAACAACAACGTATTCTGGTGTAACGTCTGGCAACGCAGAACATATTGGATGGACTGCTACCGGCAATGGACAAGCCCAGTTCAGCATCACGTATAAGGCGTTAAGCGGCGTGAAAATGAATTCTCCAGATCAGGACCTATTCCGGGTCGGTGATCCTTCCACGGTGAGTGGAACCATCCAGTTTGATGTGGTCAAGGACTTCCAGCCTATCGTCAGCACGCAGGTGTCCAGCAAGAAGCTGAACGCCGGTGAGACCATCAAGGACAAGGTGACCAGCGGCGTCGCGCAGGGCGACAGCTGGGTGGACGATACGACCGTCAAGGCGAAGGGCTACTACTTCACCGGTGACGATGACACGATCCTCCGCACCATCAACCAGAACGGCACCGTGGAGAACCCGGAGAACCCCAACGACTACCTCAAGCGTGTGGAGGACGAACTGGGCGAGCCGGTGGCGACCGCCGAGACCGAGTTCAACGGTTCCGGCCAGACCAACGAGGTCACCGCCAAGGCCGCGGACGGCACGGACTACGTGAACCCGCAGGACGGCCTCTTCGGCGGCTGGCTGTGGCTCATCGTCAAGGACGATCAGTCGGACGACGACAAGGAGTACATCAAGAACAACTACATCGACGAGTTCGGCAAGGTGCCCGAGACCGCCGTGCATACCGCAACCGTCAGCGAGTGGAGCGAGGTCGCGGAACCCTCCGCCACGGAGAACGCCGATGTGCGCGATGTCATCCACCTGAGCAACCTGCCCGAGGATTTGGGCGAGTTCAAGGGCAATGACGAGTACGGTTTCGGCGCGGACAACACGAAGCTCGACGTGGAGGTGTGGTGGGCCGGTTCCGGCACCGGTGTCAAGGAGGAGGACGAAAAGTACCTCCCCAGCACGAAGGAACCCCCGGCACAGGACGAGCACCACAAGCTGCTCGGCACCTACACCTACGATTTGCAGCAGCTCATCCAGCGTGAGGGCAAGGGCTTCAATGGCCGTCTCGACATCCTTGTAGGTGGCGGCGATGCGGGCAGCCCGCTCGCGGACGGCTCCAACTTCACCATCACCGCCGATGAGACCGGCTACTACGTGTTCATCGCCAAGTACGCCGGATGCGACCGCGTGAAGGCGTTCACCAGCGACTACGACAACCGGTTCGAGGCCACGTTCGTCAGCAAGGAAACCCCCAAGCTCACCCTGTCGTCCAGCACCAAGCCGGGCACGGTGAAGGTTGGCGAGGAGATGCGCGACACCGCGACCATCCTGTACGCGATCTACTTCGGTCTGACCGTGCTCCAG
>ERZ825324.1388-NODE-1388-length-29275-cov-15.716324_pt1 | contig 29275 bp, 36 predicted proteins | sample MGYA00519859_ERZ825324 | MGnify/ENA primary metagenome ERZ825324 (study PRJEB31778, sample SAMEA3449198) | human gut metagenome | biome: human gut; feature: human-associated habitat; material: faeces | place: United Kingdom | collected 2010/2012 ... | reverse complement strand
AGTCCAGGAACTCATGCAGCGAATCCAACCATGATGGATATTCCCGCAGCCAGCCGCGCATCAGCCCATCGCATCTCGCGCACATGGTGTCGCCGACAGCGCATCCTCCGCCGCAGACGAGGCACACGCCGGCGAGCGCTGGCTTGTTTTGGTTGGTTTGTGCTGGTTGTGTCTGGTTTGGTGTTGGTTGGGATTCGTTGGTTGGTTCGTTCATTTGTTCGATTCCCTCCGGCTGGTGTAGTCTGGTTTGTGGTGATGCCAGGAGCCCGGCCGGAAGGTCGGGTTTCTTGTTATTCGTGGTGTTGTTGGATGATTGCTTTGATTTCCTCTTTGGGGACTTGAGGAACCAGTGGCGAGATCTCATCGAGGCTGTATCCGGCCTGATGCCATTTGACGATCATGTCCATGAGTATTTTCTTCATTTGTATTCCTCCACTGCGTTGCATCCGATGTATGTGCCTCGGTCTTTGAGGCATGCCCACGTCACGTCTCCCGTCTTGACTGTTTCCATTTGAAAATCGTGGTGGGTGGCCGTATACCACTGCATGAAGATGCATGTGCCGATGGTGAGGAAGATGATGAGCATGCAGGTGATGACGGTGCAGATTATTGTCTTCTCGGTGTTGGTCATTTGGCCTCCAGATATGGGTTTTCTGTGGTGTGTGGCGGGAAGTCGCATTCCTGGTCTTTCCATCCGGCTGCGTAGCCTTCCTGCCATGCCTTGCGGCGCTCGTGTTCCAACCATTCACGGCTGTACATGGTTTCCGGTTCGTCGTGTCTCATGATTTCTCCTTTTTAGAAAAGTGTTTGCTGTTCGCTGTCTTCGGATTGCGGCCATCCGAAATCCGATAGGTCATTCACCGGCAGTCCGGCCCACGGATCAGGATTGCCGGGCACCGGCCGCATTTTCGGAAAACCAGGAAGCGTCGAATAATGGAATCCGTTGTCGCCCACTTCCGCCGGCTTGACGCTGACGGGCATCAGGCCGCATTCGTGCGCGCCCAAATATTGGCCGTCCGGACTGATGCCTAATGGTCCGGCGACGGTTTCCAATCTGACGATGTCCATGTGGGACACGTGCCGGATGCGGATAAGCGGCCTGTCAAGGATGATCGCAGTGACCAGGTCGTCGCCTTCGATGATTCCCGCGTCCCATGACTGCCAGACCACGTCCCTTTCGCTGAAAATCCACCGGCCGCATGAGCACACGACCGGAAAGAGATGCGCTGGATTGCCTTCCGGGGCGAACCGGCGCATCCACTGCGGCGGTTTCCGGCTCATCCCATCATCCGCTTCCAAAAACCGTCGGACGCCGTCACAAGCCGGTATCCACAGTATGGGCAGGTGGCATAATATGCGCCGACGCGTTCTCCGCAATGCGCGCATTCGATAAGTCGGATTGCCTTGCTCGTTCCAGTCATATTCTTCGACATAGTCGACCCCTCCTTAGCTGAGGCTTCGTTTGATTGATTTCCAGATCCGGTCGAGTTCGGCATCGGCCAAACCGCTATCCCTACCGCGCTTCAGCAGGTCATCGTGAATCTGCCGTTCGTTTTCCGGATGATTCTTCAGCCGTCCGTACGCCCACGCATGCAATGTGCTGTTGCGTTGGCCCTCCGGCACCGGCGTCATATCCGGCATGCCATTGGAAATCGACGTGGCACGCCTATCGGCCATGACATCGTCCAAGCTCAAAGCGGGCGCCTCCGGCTTCGGCTCGTTCGTGTAACCGAAATCCTTGAGCATGCGCATGACCGCCTCGCTCGCCTCCGGCACCACGCCGGCGGGCAGATCCGCCAGCTCATACCGTTTGCCGTCGATGACGCTGCCAGGGCCAAGCACATAACCCCTATTGCTCACACGCAGGTCGATCGGCAGATTCTGCTCATGCACCGCGTTCTTCAGCAAGCCGATATCCATGCCGGCCGGCATGCGATAGTACAGGTGCACGCCATGCGGTGTTTTCGTGACCAACGTGGCCGGCAATTTATCGGTACCGTAGTCGCCCGTCAACGCCTGCAAGCACTGCCAACCGTCAGGACCACCATCCTCGGACGGCTTGTCGCAGTCGATGACGAAACAGTCGCCAAGCGGAACGACCGCATAACGACTCATCTGACCGGTGATAAACGATGCATCCACGTGGCTATCGTCAGACGGATTCAACCGCTTCCACGACAACGACACCTTCCCGTCGACCGGACCTCCGGCCTTTCGTGCCTTGCCTTCGCATGGAGCGAAACCGACATGGCCATCCAACGCCGATTCGACGATTCCGGCCAGATCCTGACAATCGCCCACATCATCCAACGGGAGCAGACTGTCACGAGACGGCTTCGACAATGCCGTCTGCCACCAAGTGTCGGCTGGCTCCGTCTCGTTGTCGAGAGCGGCCTTGCGGTACGCGTCGAAACGGTCACGGTTAACGACGCGGACGACGCGCGGCTGTCCCTTGCCAGGCAATGCCCTGGAACGCGCGTTCTCCAATCCGAGCACGTCCATAAGGGATTGCGGAATGGTCGTGTGGAATTCCTTACGGTAGTCGCCTTTCACGGCAACCGGGTCACCATACTGCTCTTCGTTCGACGCGATCTCGCTGATCAGCCAAAACATCTCATCCGAGATGTTGCGGGCAGGACTCAGATTCACGATCTCCGGCTCGTCCGACCTCTCCCACAGACGGCACGACAGGACGAAGAACGCTGCGGGATGCCGATGGCAGAAACCCTCGATCGCATGATACTGGTCATACGATCGACCCTTCGACTGGTGGAATTCGACCTTGATGAAACGGCGCGAGTCCGAATTCTCGCTGGAATCGGCGAACTGCATGTTCGTCAGGTACAGCATCGTCGCGGTCGGCGTGACGACACGATACCTGCCTCCCGTCACTCGCGCGTTCATTTGCGAACCGGTCGACAATGCTCGCAGCAGGGGGAGCATGTCTTCGGTGACCGCGCACGCCTCATCGTCATAGGCGAACGCCTTGCCGTCCATCTCATCGTTCATCGATTCGCGGCCAAGCGTATAGCCGCCGCCAGCGCAATAGCCTTGCACGCTGAAGCCGGGAAACACCTTGCCGACACCCAACACGCCAAGCAACGCCTGACGGGCGATCAGCGTCTTGCCATCACCACCGTGGCCGGACAGCACGTAGGAAAGCTGCTTGAACGGTTCCAGCCACGGAGTCGCGAACATGCGGCACAGGTTCGCATAGGACTTTTCGTCGACGGTCAGCCATCTGAGGATGCGTTCCGCGTCCTTCAACGCCTGATTGCCCATGCCAACGGGAGTGAACGTCTGTGTGACGGCGATATCCGGCTCGTCCCGCAGGCAAACGACTTTGCCGTCGCGGCGCACCCATACGCATGGGTCGCAGCGTACTCCGCGTTCGACTTGTTCGAACCATTGGCTTCGCTTTGCCTCGCGTAGAATCGTGGCCGAATAGAGCGGATTGCGGTCGCTGCTGCGCGCGTTGCCGCCGATATGGTATTCGTCCTCGATGTTTTTGACTGGATGCCAGCTGTTGAGCAGCAGTCGTTCGCCTTCGTGGTCGGCCATGTCTGGGTCGCGGCGCCAGAGCCTGTCCTGTGACGGACAGTAGCGCAAATGGCCTTCGCGGAGTTCCCATATGGCTTTCTGGTAGCCCGCCGCGACGACGGGCTCTTTTTTGCGGTGGTCTTCCTCGGTGCCGCCTTGGCAGACGAGTTGGAGATTGCGGCCGTCGATGGTCGTGACGATCGTGCAGTCGTTCGCTGGCGTGAACGTGAGTTCGAGCAGATGAAAGATTCCTGCGAATCGTGCGGGCAGGCTCTCGGTAAGAATGGGCTCGTATTTGCGGTAGTCTTTCATTTTTCACCTCCTTGTTTGCCGCGTGCCATCGAGTGTGCCGTTCCACGGCCTATACACACAACACAAAAACAACAAAATAAATACATATATAAGAAACAACGGAACATTGGAATAGTTGTATATATATGTTTGGTTTGGTTGGAATTCCAACGATTCCACTGTGCCAAAGTTTTGGCACAGAATGGCACATGTGCCGTTTTTTCTGATGATGTGAGCTGTTCACTATGCCACCCTGTGCCTTTTCAGAGATTTCCTCTCGAAGAGATTCATCATGTTCGGGGCAGCGTCCGTCGCAGCCGCGACAGGCGTGGCGGACGCTGTAGTCAAATTCGACGGTTTTAGAATTCAGGCTCTCGTCCACTGCCTGCGCCGAGCGCGTTGATGACCTGGTCGACCGGCTTGCCGAGGAGTCCTGCGATCTCCTGCGCGGTCTTTCCCGCAGCGGCGAGCTGGCTTATGGTCTGCCTGTCGCTCGCGGTCAATTCGTTTGGCTGTCCGATGGTGGCCGGCTGGCCGTAAGCGGACTGTTGTGGCTGCTGTGGCGCATACTGCTTTTGTCCTGCCTGCGGGTCGTTCATCGCCGCGTTCAGATCGGACTGTTTCTTCGGCGTGACGACGTAGTCGTAGATCTTCGCATCGTTGTATCCGCGGGTCTTGGCGGGCTGTGTGCGGGCGAACGTGGCTTTCAGATGGTCGCCGACGTTCGGATGGTCGCCGACTCCGGCCTGACGGCATGCGAGGCGCAATTGGCCGATGTTGTAGCCTTTGACGTACACTCCGCGGATGCCGCTGTCGCCGACCCTGTCGGGGTCCTGCAGGCTGGTCTGCAGGTGGATGACGACCTGCGGCTTCGGCTTGCCGTTGGGATAGTAGAGGGGTTCGCCGGTGGTGAAGTCGGTCTGCTGTTCCGCGCGGATCTCCACGATTTCGCCTTCCACGCTGGTGCCGATCGGATCGTCCTTGCTGAACGCGCTGGGCGCGCCTCCCTGCATGACGTCGTCAAGGCTTAACGTTTCGGCGGGCTGCTGCTGCGCCTGTTGTGGCCGGTAGCTGGCTCCGCCTTGCTGGGTGAATCCGCCACCGTAATTGTTGTTTCCGAACATTGTCTTTTTACCTTTCTATTTTGTGTAGGTGGATTCGAGCAGCCCGATGAGCTGCCCCCATTTGTCCGGTATCGCCGGATATTGGTTTTGGTTGAGCTGGGAGAGGTCTCCGAGCTGGTCGTCCGGCCAGCTGCCGCATTGGAAGCAGTGGGTCGGACTGGTTGGCAAAGCGTGTATCCACGCGTCGCGCACGTTTGGTCCGTCCGATTCCTCGATGAGGTCAAGGAGGTTGACGAGGAGTTGCGCGCGGCTGAGCGCCCACCGTCCGGGTTTCGGGTCGAAGTCGAATTCGACCGGCAATGCGTCGGCCAGACTGACGCTGTTCCTGGGCAGGAAGTAGATCGCGTTCCTTTTGCAGGGTTCGCCGTCGTTTTCCAATCCGATGCCGTACAGGCTCGCCTGTATGCGATATTGCTGGCTTGGACCGTTGGCTTTGACGTTGCGGATTGTGGTGGGGCCGGTGATTTTCCAGTCGATGGTCGTGTTGTTTTCCGCGTCGTACAGGTCGATGCTGCCGTGGATGCGCTGATGGCCGTGGAGTCCGTGGATGCTGCCCACGTCGACGTGTCTTTCGGCGTCGAAGCGTTTCACGGCCCATGGTTCTCCTCCATCGTCGTCTGGGACGGTGAATTCGTCCTTGCGGCCGTTGAACAGGTGTTCGAATCTTGAGTGGACGCACGTGCCGATGAATGGCAGCCATGCGGCCGACTGGTGTTTCTCCCATCCGGCGAGTCTGGCGGCCAGGCAGTGGAGGCAGTCGGTGCCGAGTTCGCTTGGCCCGATCTCCTTTTGCAGGTTTCGTGGCTGGTTGGCGATGTGTGCTTCGATGATCAGGCGGATTTCCTTCCATTCGTCCGATTCCTGCGAAGCGGATGGTGTGGCATCGACGAGTGCGGTGCCCATGTTGGCTTTCATGACTGTTTCAAGGTCGAGTTGTGAGCTCATATCCCACCCTTCCGCATTCCTCGTCGAGACGGGCCCAGAGGAAAGCCGCCAAGTCCCCCGCCTCTTGTGTGTCGATGATGTAGGCTTCGTCCATGAATCCGGGCGCCTTGTCGTAATGGTCGAGCGTCTTGCTGAGCGCGCGGCCGACCGCCTCCTGGCTGATTGGAACGCGCGTCATTCGACCACCAGACTTGCCGCACCGGTCTTCACGCACCCGCGCAATGCTGGCTCGCCGACCTGGCTGACGATTTCGGACAATGCCTTCGGTTGGATCCGATAGCAGTCGGCGTACTGTTGCACAGGAAAACGCCGTTCGAATGCTCCAGCATCGAGATTGCGTTTGCCTTTCCGGATTTTCACGGTCAACGGTCCGGCAGCGTATTCGCCGGGCTCGCGGTTCTCCATGAGTTCGGCTTTCAATCCGTCGGCTTCTTCCTGCAGGTCGGCGATGCGGCTTTTCAGTTCCACGTACCGTTTGGCCAATGTTTCGAGATTCTGCGCGCTCATTTGCTTGTTCCTTTCACGATGATGCTGGTTTTGGTGGGGATGACGCTGGTCTGGTGGTGCGGGTAGGAGCGTCGGTGCGTTTCCACGACGTCGAACGCGGGCATGGTTCGCATGGCCGGCCCCAATGGTCCGCACGTGCGGCAGTACGGCATGTGTCCCCTCTGCTTGCTCATTCCACGTCCTCCACGGTCGATTGCGTCATGCCGTCGTCTTCGGTGGCGGGATTCGTTTCCTCGCACCGTCGGCTGATGATCACGGTGTCGCAGGTCCTTGGATTGCGTAGGAGCCGGCTGATGGCCGCGCCTTCCTTGACGACGTTCTGGCAAATGTCGATGCATTTCGCGACAGTTCCGGCAGGCGTGCCCATCAGCCCCTTCTTTTCGATGGTCTGGTCCGCTTTGTCGATGAATGCCGCGGCTGCGTCGCCGATTTTGCTGGCCGCCGGGTAGAGGCTCGCGAGGTCGGCGCTCATGTCCTCGTCATCGATGAGGGTCTGCACAACGTATTCACTGGTGTTTTTCATGGTGTTTTCTCCTATCTGGGTATGTATTCCTGTTTGAAATAGATGCTTGCCTGTGTGTGTGGCGTGTATGGCTGGCCGTGCCATGTGAGCGGATCGCCGCTTTTCCGTTTGCGTGGCCTGCCGTGCGCGCCAAGCACGTACTGGTCGGGACGGTGCACGTGCACGCTGGCTTCGATGATCTGCCGGTCGTCCATGTAGGCGACGCCGTTCAACGCGTCGGTGAACAGTTTCGCCAGATTGTCCCAATCGCGTCCGCGCCGTGTTGCCGTCCAGAACGTGAGCGCCAGACAGACAGGGCCTTCGTAGGGTGGCAGGCGGGGATACTGGTTGCGCCATTCCGAGTACACGCGGTTCTCGGCCTCCCGCGTCCGCGTCGGGGTGATGCCGTGTCCCTGGTAGACGCGTGGACGACCTTTCGACTGCGGGTCGCCAGGCACGGTGAGCTCGCACACCATTGGCCATTCCGGCAGGCTTAATGTTTCGAGACTCAATCCAGGTCACTCCAATCGGGCGTTCTGCCGGTGGTGAGGAAGCCTCCGCGTCGGGTCCGCGCGTTGACGAGCAATCCCATGCCGGCGAGCCTGTGCACGTCGCCCATCACGGTGCTCCGGGGGATGTTGAGCCGTAAGGCCACCTTGTGGCTGCTGGGCGTCACCCCGTCCATCTGCAGTGCGATGATCGTCTCGTACACTCGTTGGATACGTGGCTTCACGTCCTGGAGCCCTCGGCGTCTCATCCGCGTGATGTACGCGTGCTCGTCGTGGAGGAGCCGGTCGAGGTCGATGCCGGTCTCCTGGCTCCATGTCTTCGGCGAAGTGTGGTGGCCGTGGCTTCGGGATGCGCCGTAGCGGATGCTGCCGCGGTTGACCGGAGCGTACTTCGCGTGCAGTTGGAGGCTGTTGGCTCCGCTAGGCATGATCGTCGTCCTTTCCGTCGTATTTGGGTGCGAATTTGACGGTCAGCCATGCCGCGGAGGCGATGTACACTCCTTCGACCATGAGCGCCGTGTTCATGCTGCCTCCATGCCAGGTGAGCATGATGGTCAGGCTGGCGATGAGACAGACGCTTGCGAGAGCGAAGAGGATGCGACGCAGCATGTAGTTCGGTTTCCTTTCCCGCTGGTCTTCGAGCCGGTAGTCATTGTCGGTCATTTGTTTTCCTCCAGTTCCTTGAGGATGCGATTGCATTCGCGGCGCATGAATTGGACATCAACCTTCGTGAACGTGAAATCGGCGCGTCCGGCCGAAGTGAAGAAGCTGACTTCGACTTCGGCGTGGTGGTCACTGGTCTCGTTCTGGTGTTTGCGGACGCGCATCTGCAGCGCGCCATTCGCGAACTGGCTCATCGTGTGCCTCCTATCTCGTTTTGCAGCAGGTATGCGAATGTTTCGAGGTCTTTCGCCTGGATGCCGGCGAGCGTGAACGTCCCGTTGACGGTGAGTTCGATGAGTTGCGCGGTTCCGTCCGCCAGGAGACGGAACGCGTAGCCGGTGCGTCCGACCAGGATGATCTTCCCCGACTGCGGCGGGGCAGGCGGATTCAGCCTCACGGCCTGTCTGATGCTCATATGTCACAGCTCCTTGTTGATCGTGTCGACGATGAGGCCCACGATTCCGGTGACGTCAAGGTCGACGTAGCCGACGATGTGGCCGAGAGGCCTCATGGCCTCCGCATCCCCATCCGCGAACGCGTGGACCAGTTCGCCCCGTGTCTCGAATTCGTCGAACACCGCCTGCACGCAGGCCTTGCGAATCGTTTTCATGCCTATTCCTCCTCGTATTCGGTCGTGCACTGGTACAGGTGGTCGCGGAAGTATTCGATCATCGGCTCCTTCGGGTACATGACGGTCCTTCCGACCTTCACGAATTTCGGGCCGATGCCGTCGCTTCTCCAGTGCGCGAGCGTGCTTTCCTTGATGCCGCAGCGGTCGGCAATGTCCTTCGTCGTGTTCATCGGCTTCAGGACCTCAGCGAGCGCAGCGAACGTCGTATCGTCTTCCATCACGCGCCTCCTTTGCGTGTGCGATGCCGGGCGGCGTTAGGAGAACCGCCCGGCCCTCTCCTAAACTCGGTGTCATCCCGCATTTCCGACGTGCGGGCCGAACAGTTAGGAGAAGAATCATGCTCACACAGCGACAGGCACTCGAAGAGGCGAGAGGAAACATCGCCTGCGGAACCAGCATCGCCGCGCGAATCAAGGAGACCTCGCAGAATCCCGAGATTCGGGAACTCGCGAAGGCTGTCTATTTCATCGGATTCGGCAGCCAGCAGATCGTCAACGCCTTCACCGACTCCGGCAGGATAAAGGATCTCTAGAAGGAAACGGCAGACGGCTTCCATCTGTCCAAGCACGGCGGCGGCAGCGGCGGCCTCCCTCAACTGCTCGAGGCCTCTGCCGCCGATCGACGACATGGCGAAGGTCGAATCAATGAGGTCGACGCTTGTCTTCGGCTGCGTCGCGGTGATGAGACGGTTCCTCAAATCATCGAACGCGGAGAGCATTGCCCTTTGCATGTTCTTGTCCATCACGCGCCCGCTTCCAACGTCGGCTTGAGGAACAGGTTGGTGAAGTACGTCTGTCCCTTGCCGGTGACTTTCGGCGTCTTGTTGATCGTGGTGTGTCCGTCGGCGTGCGTGACGGTCGTCTCCTTGATCTCGAACAGTCCGAGGTTCATGCTTTTCTGTGTCGGCATGTTCCAGCTGGAGCCCTTGGCTTTGATGAGCCATCCGTGTTCTCGCAGCCACGCGAACAGGCGCTTCTGGCCGATGTCGATGCCGTTGCCTTTCAGGATCTTCGCAAGGTCGCCCACGAGGATGGACGTTTTGGCGCTTTCGACCGCGTTGGCGAACAGTACCTTGCCTTCCTGCGCCTTGAGTTGCCGCGCCTGTTCGTCGACTTTGGATTGCAGCCATTTCAGGCTGGCGAGCGCCATCTGTTCGGGTGTCATCCGTTCCTGGCCGGCCATGTACCCGCCATGCCTGCGAATCGAAGGCAGCACCTCATGAGTCACCCAACGCTGGAAACGTTTCACGAACGCTTGCGCTTCCGTGTCCTTCACATATGCGGCTTCGCGGTTGAGGATTGCGCGGTAAAGACCGGACTCGGTGAGAATCGTCATGTTCTGCATTCCACTGGGGGTACTCACTTCATGCGTACCCTTCTCGTCATCATCGAGATTTCGGGTGAGGTTCGCTGCGTCGCGGTAGCCGAGAATCTTGGCGATGTCGGAGGCGACGAATATCACCGTGTCACCATCGGCGAGCGTCCTGATCTTGTTTCCTTCAAATTCAAACGGCTTGATTTCGTTGCTCATGCTGCTAGCTCCTTGTCTTGTTTTGTCGATTCGAAATATTTGTCGAGGTCGCTTTTCTTGTAGACCACGGTTCGCGTGCTTGGCTTGTAGTAGATCGGGCCGCTTCCTCTGAAGCGAAGCTGCGCGAGAGTCTGTGTGCTCAAACCCATATATTCAGCAGCCTCTTCTGGAGTCATCAGAGGGTCTTTCCTGATGGGATGATCTGTAGCCACCGTCTATCAACTCCTTTCGTTTTGCAAGTTGTGTTTTATTTATACGTCTTGTTTCTTTCGTATTGAAAGTTTTTGTAATGTTTCTGCACATTTCTTTCACATTGAAAGATTTCAATTAATAGGGAGCGTTATAATTTACATAACGAAAGAATTGGAGGCAGAGATGGCCAGAACATATTCGAAGACAGCATTGGGAGAGCGCCTTGCGCGCTATCGCAAAGCTGCTGGATATACAACTGTTGAGGCGTTGGCGGCTGCGATCCCGGGGCATTGGATAAGCAAAGGAACGATCACCAATATCGAGGTAGGCAGAAAGGCCGATATCACCATTCAGGAATTGATAGCCCTATCACGTGCCATTGGTGTGACACCTTTGGCACTGGTGTGCGATCTGGAGCAGCCGTTCTCGAAATACAAAGAACAATCCTTTGCCGATACGAATGTGACCAATGAGGATGTTGCCAGATGGTTCAATCCATCCAACCAATCGGGCGGCGACGATGACGTCATGTCCTGGTTCGAATCGATGTGCGGCAAAAGCATATCCACGCCAGCAGAGGACGTCTCCGGAATTTGGGATGAGGTGGAAATATTACGCACCTGTCTCAATCAGGCCGAGGTGCTACTCGTTGAAGGCACCACGAGCATGAACAATGGAGATGCAAGAGAAGGTCTTCAGATGATCAATAGATCTCGCAGCTTGTTTGATAATGCAATGGGATCCATGAGCCGACTCGAATCCATGGGCGTGCAAGTACCGGAGTCGTTGAAGCAGCGCATAGGTGGAGGCGCTTATGGCGTTGCGGCCAACACTGACAGGAACCGTGATCTGGAGGCGGAGACTCCGGATGAGTGATGTGTTCCGCGGCTTTGCGAAAAACTACTATTATACACCTTTTTCAAATTATTAAAAATGACCGAATTCGACCACTTTTACGGTGGATAAGTCAAAATCGTTGAAAGGACAACGAAATGCCGGTGGAAAAGTCATCAAGAATCCATGCAAAAGATGTCGACGTGACCATTCACGCCGTCAACGGCGAAGACTACATCAGTCTCACCGATCTCGCCAGACACAGCAGTGACAGGACAGGCGAAGTCATCCGACGATGGCTGCGCCTATCGGACACCATCTCATTCCTCAGCACATGGGAGAAAATATCGAATCCAAAGTTCGACAGCGATGCGGCCGCAGCGATCTTGGCCCAATCCGGCCGTAACATCTTCTCCCTGTCCGCATCGGAATGGATAAGCAAAACCAATGCCATCGGAATCCGTTCGGAACGCGGACGTTCCGGAGGGACATACGCCCACAAGGACATCGCATTCGCTTTCGCATCATGGATAAGCCCGGAATTCCACCTGTTCGTCATCAAGGACTACCAACGCCTCAAAGACGCCGAAGCACAACGAACCGGAATCGAATGGCACGCAAGGCGAGAACTCACCAAGACGAACTACCGTCTCCACACCGACGCAGTGAAGGAATCACTCCAAGGCAAGGACCTGTCCAAGTTCAGGGAACGTATCGAATACGCGTCAGAAGCGGACGTCATCAACCTCGCCGTATTTGGAATGAAAGCGGCGACATGGAAGACGAATCACCCCGGATGGAAGGGGAACATGCGCGACTACGCCACTGTCAGAGACCTGGTCATACTCCAGAACATCGAGGCTCTGAGCGCCGCGTACATATCGCAGGGGTACAGCAAAATCGAACGCTTCGAGATGCTCAAGAACGAGGCCGACAGGCAAAGGGAAAGCCTCAAGGACGACGTGCCATCGATAGAACGTCTGCGGAACATCATCGAGTCCACGGAAGAGATCAGGGAAACGAATCGACCTGAAATCGAAACGCCGGACGAATAGCGGAACCCGTTAGGAAAACCGGCCGAAACAGGAAAAAGAGAAGGGAAACATCGACGGTAACGATCGAATCACTGAGACGACAGGCCATGCTGATGCGTATCCGCATCATCGAGGACACGCTCCCACAGGGCGTCTGTGGATACTGGCACGACGCCAGCCGCACCATATGGCTCCACGACAAGCTCAACAGCAGGCAACGCCTATGCACCCTGCAGCACGAGCTTATTCACGCCGGACACCACGACCCGGGATGCGGCGGCCGATACGGAGCCAAGTGCGAGTGCCGCTGCCGCAGGGAGACCGCGCTGGCATTGATCAGCCCCGTGGACTACGGCATCTCCGAGGAGATCTACGGAGGCAACGCGTGGCCGATGGCCGTCGAGCTCGGCGTCACCATACAGGTGCTGATGGACTACCGGCAGCTGCTGCATGATTCCGGCGTGTGCGTGCAATGAAAGAAAGCCCCGGCGCCCGCACGTTAGCGGGCGCCGGGATGAAAAGACCATTCGAACATACGGGAAGGGGAACGCACATGCCGAAGGTGACCATCGACGACCTGTGGCTGAGGAACGACAGCGAAGGCAATCCGCCAAGCAGCGCGGCCAAACGCTCCCTGGCGAACTCACGCAATCCGATGAAAGCCCACGTGCCCGAAAAATGGCGCAAAAGCCGGTATGGAATCGGCATGAGATGGCGATGCCATTGGACCATCGTCAAGGACGGCAGGCGCGTGCAGAAGGCGAAACAGTTCGCCAAGCTCGCCGACGCGCAGGAATACGCCGCGGCCATGGAAGACGACATCAGACGCGGACGATACCGCGACCCACGTCAGGAACTACGCCTGCTGGACGACGTGGCCCATGAATGGCTCACGTCGAAAGTCGACCTGAAACCCGGCACGGCCGGCCGATACGCGAGGGAACTCAGACTGTACATCCTGCCGAAATGGAGCGGGACGACGTTGCGGGAGCTTCGTCCGGACCTGCTGCAGGAATGGGTCGGCCAGCTCATGGAAGGCGGATATCCGGCCTCATTGCCGGAAAGACGCGACCCGAAGCCATTGAGCGCGCGCAGCATCCGCAACATCGTGAAGGTGGTGCTCAAAGGAGTGCTCGACCATGCCGTGGACCACGGCTGGATCGGCGAGAATCCAGTGGACAAGGTCACCGTGCCGAAAATCGTCACGGCCGGCGACGACATGGTGTTCCTCACGATCCACGAGGTCGAACTGCTCGCCGACGAGGCGGAAAGGATCGGAAGACCAGTGGACGGGCTGCTGGTCAGATGGCAGGCCTACACGGGCTGCCGCATCGGCGAATCGCTCGCATTGAAGGTCGGTGACGTGGACGTGGCCAGACGGCGCGCCGAATAAGCCGCACATGGACGGACGACGGGCATGGAGGCAGCATGCTCGGCACTCCGAAGAACGGCAAGACACGCAACATCGCGATCCCGCGATTCCTCATGCCGCAGATCGAAAAACAGATGGGCGGCATGTCCGACGACGATTGGCTGTTCCGCGCTTCCCGTGGCGGGAACATCTGGACGAACACATGGCGGACGAGAATATGGAACAAGGCCGTCAGGGCGGCCGGCATGGAGGACGAGAGTGTGACCATCCACAGTCTGCGCCACACGTACGCGAGCTTCGCGATCGCCCAGGGCGCGGACGTGAAGACCCTGCAGATGCAGCTAGGCCACAGCTCCCCCAGCATCACGCTGAACACGTACACGGCGTTGTGGCCGGAACGGTTGGACGACGTGGCCGACGCCGTCGGGGCTTTCCGCGAGCGCGAACTTGGGTGACGTTTCGATGGAGATACCGCAGTGTTTGTATGCATTTGTATGCGGACTATCGCAGCGGATAAAAGAAATGCCTTGGAAACTTAATGTTTCCAAGGCTTCCGGTCGGGCTGACAGGATTTGAACCTGCGACATTCTGCTCCCAAAGCAGACGCGCTACCAAACTGCGCTACAGCCCGTTCATGCACTCCCGCACGTGGCAGGTGAACACGAGTTTCCATTGTAGCGTATGGTAGGACAACGACAGGCTAGAATGGCAAATACTGGAGGGAACGCGCATGGGACGTCATCAGCAAGCCGAGGCTTCAGGCATCATTTCCTTCATGGCATGCGCCACTCTTGCATGGATCGCCATGGACCTATATCTGCAATTCGCTCCCGCCATCTGGCGTGTCACCCAACGCCTGTTCACCGTGTGTGCCGGAATCACCGCGGGATGTGGAGTCATCTCGTTCACCTTGGGGTATGCGCGCAACTCCAGGTCGATGACGTTGAAACATGGCTGGACCATTCCTATTCGCCGTATCTTCGAGATACTCGCTTTGTCCGTGGTCTACGCGTCGACCATTTTCGTCACGGCGTTCATGCTGCTTTCCATTGCCAGCAACATGATGGGGTTGCGCACGTTAAAAGGCTATCTGACTGCGCTCTGCGCCGCGATCTCGGGGGTCGTAGGCTATGTCACGTTCGTACAGGCGGAACTCATGAATGCCAAGACCATCGCATCCTTGTTGCCGTTCTTCGTGGTTTCCGGTGTCAGCATCGCAGGATTGACGTCCGATGATCCATACTGGTACAACAACAATTTCTCCCAATTGGGCGATCGAACCACTTTTGCTGCTCGTATGTTCAATTCGACATTGATGTTGGCCGGCGTCTGCATCGTCATCATCAGCTATTTCGCGATTTCGGAGCTCATCACCACGCACCGTCTGCAGATGCAGTATCTGTCTGCAAGCGATGAAAAAGAAGCTCCCAAACACTTCAAGGCGCGGATTCTTCTGCTATCGACCATGCTGACGCTCGCAGGCATCGCCTTCATCGGCATCGGCATGTTCCGTTACACGCCGCATCCGATTCTGCACAACGTATTCGCCCGCGGTCTTCCCTGCCTGATGAGCGTGCTGATGATCGCGCTGCCTTGGCTGGCCCCGCAGCTTTCAAAAGTAGTATATGTGATTTCAGACCTAGCTATCGTGATCGGGGCTCTTGCCGGGTTCCAGTGGTTGGCGGGGCGTAACACGTTGACGAACGTCGAGGCTCTTGCCGGCATGATGTTTCTGGGCTGGTTCATCATCTTTTCACGGCAGATTGCGGCCATCGAATCCGATCGTGTGCAGACGCAGCTTATTCTGGCGCAAACCAAGCGGCCAGAATCCGTCGAGGATCTTGCGGAGGTCAGCGAAACCGTTCCTGGAACCGTTTCCCGACTCTCGTCGGAAGTCTAATTCTCGTAACGGTTCACGAGCACAGTCCACAAACAATACGGCGAGGTGTCACCCGTACGGATGGCACCTCGCCTGTTCTCATGGCTATCAGAAATCGTAGTTCTTTGTGGTGGGCTTTCTATCGCTCATCAGCAACAGGAAGCTTCTCGACTGCGCCGTGATCGCGAAGCCGGCCTCATAGTTGAGTTCCGGACCCTTCGGATTATGCGTGTCGACGACCAGACGCCATTTCTTGCCGTACCGCTCGTCCGGCAAGGTGAACATAATCGGCTCGTAATGCGCGTTGAAAATCAGGATGAAGTTATTGTCCACCATCTGGTTGCCATACCAGTCGGCTTCCGGAATATCGGAACCGTTCAGATAGATCATCACCGAGAACGCGTGGGTATTGGACCAATCTTCCATGTCCATGATGGAACCGGTGTGGTCCATCCATTCGACCTGCGGAATCTTATCGTCCGGGTCTCCTGGCTCGCGGCCGGTGAAGAAACGACGACGGTGGAGCACCGGGTGCTCGAGTCGCAGATGAATCAGCTTCGAAACGAACTCAAGCAGATCCTTCTGACTATCGTCAAGATCCCAATTGGTCCATGAAATGGCGTTGTCCTGGCAATAGGCATTGTTGTTGCCCTGTTGCGTGCGTGCCACCTCATCGCCGCCGCAGATCATCGGAATGCCCTGACTGCACAGCAGCGTCGCGAACATGTTGCGCATCTGCTGTTGCCGCAGGTCGTTGACGTCCTTGATGGTGGTCGGGCCTTCGACACCGCAGTTCCAGGAACGGTTGTTGCTTTCGCCATCCCTATTGCCTTCGCCGTTGGCGTCGTTATGCTTCTCGTTGTAGCTCACCAAATCGTTCATGGTGAAGCCATCATGTGCGGTGATGAAGTTCACGGAAGCCACCGGACGGCGGCCGTTCATCTGATACAGGTCGGAGCTGCCCATCAGACGGCTGGCGAATTCCGGTAGCGTCGATGGTTGCGAACGCCAGAAGTCACGCACGCAATCACGGTAGCGGCCGTTCCATTCGGACCAGCTGGACGGGAAGCCGCCCACCTGATAGCCGCCGGAACCCAAATCCCAAGGTTCGGCGATGAGCTTGACACGGGAGATGACCGGATCCTGTTCGACGATGTCGAAGAAGGCGGACAGCTTGTCGACTTCCTGGAACTGGCGGGCCAGCGTGGCCGCAAGATCGAATCGGAAACCATCGACATGCATTTCGGTGACCCAGTAGCGCAGGCTGTCCGTGATGAGCTGCAGCGCGTGCGGCGAGCGCATCAGCAGGGAGTTGCCGGTGCCGGTCGTGTCGAAGTAGTGGCGTCGGTCGTTGTCGACCAGACGGTAGTAGGCACCGTTGTCGATGCCTTTGAAGCTTAGGGTCGGGCCGAGGTTGTTGCCTTCGGCGGTGTGGTTGTACACCACGTCGAGGATCACTTCCATGCCGGCGCGATGGTAGGCCTTGACCATGGATTTGAATTCGTTGACCTGCTCGCCGCGTTGTCCGGAGCTTGAGTACGCGTTATGAGGCGCGAAGAAGCCGATGGTGTTGTAGCCCCAGTAGTTGCTCAGGCCTTTTTCCTGCAGGAAGCTGTCGTTGACGAACTGGTGGATCGGCATAAGTTCGATGGCGGTGACGCCGAGCTTCCTCAGATATTCGATGACCGATGGATATGCGAGGCCCGCGTAGGTTCCACGGATGTCCGGCGGCACGTCCAGGTTGAGATTGGTCATGCCACGCACATGGGCTTCGTAGATTACCGAATCATGGTAGGAGATGTTCGGATGTTGGTCGTTGCCCCAGTCGAAATACGGATTGACCACGGCCGATTTCATGGTATGCGGCGCGGAATCCAGCGTATTCATGCTGGTGACGTCCTCAGGGCTTTTGAACCAATACGAATAGAGGCTTTCGTCACCGTCGATGTTTCCCTCGATGGCTTTTGCGTACGGGTCGAGCAGCAACTTGTTCGGGTTGCACCGCAGGCCCTTTGCTGGATCATACGGACCGTACACACGATAGCCGTACCGTTGCCCGGGTTGTATTCCCGGCAGATAGTTATGCCATACGTAGGAGTTCTGCTCCGTCATTTCCACTCGGGTCTCACGGTCTTCCTCATCGAAAAGACAAAGCTCGACTTTCTGGGCCACTTGAGAGAAGAGGGCGAAATTCACGCCGGCGCCGTCGTAGCTCGCACCGAGTGGATACATCGATCCAGGTCTGATTTGCATAATTCAAGTATCGCACGTTTTGCGAGTTGAATTCGTTATTTCGTTTATTCCGGCGATTGTTTTTACAATTCGAAACCTGCAGGCCGCTATTGTTGCCGCATTCTGCGAATTTGCTCATGCAAAATGGCGATCTCCGAATTGGAGGCCGTGATGTGCGTGTCTCGTAGCTGCTTCCACGGGATCCAAGCAGATTCGACATGCTCGTCGGCGTCGAAATGCCGTTCGACGGCCTGCCAGTGGCGCAGGTGCACCACCATGATGTTGGCCAGTTCGTCGGTCATGCCTTCGGATGAATAGAATTGCCCGACATGGTCGATATCGCAACTGTTTTCGTCGATTGGCTCGACGCCGGTCTCTTCGCGCAGCTCACGCAATGCGGCCGCATCGACGTCTTCCCCGTCATCGATGAGTCCTGCCGGCAGACCGTAGGCGAAGGCGTCGCAGCCGACACGGTATTCTCGTTCGACCAAGTACAAATCCTGCGCGCAGTCATGCACCAGCATGACCACACAGGGCGCGTGCCGCATCACCTGTCTGCGGATCACGGTTTGTCCGCCGTCTCGTGTCTGCAACGCGATACGCATGTCCTCCACGCCGAAAATCGCGCCTTGATACACGTGCTCTCTGCTGAGTACTGTGGCCGGTCTGGTCATGTCCACGCCATCGCTGGATTCGTTCAGCGACATATCCATGCTGGTCGTATCGGACATCGTCGTTCAGCGTTCCTGCCCGCAGGACGGCAGTACCAGATTCCAAGGATCGGTGTTCATGGAAATCCAGCGGACGGTGGGGATGTCTCCGGTCGCCTCAGATACGGCACGAGGCACATCGCCCATGGCGTATTGGAACCATATGGATTCGATGGCGCTGTGTGGCGTGTTGATGAACATCGGACGAACAGTGGCGTCGCCTCGGCCGAGTTCGATGTCCGCGGCACGCATGGACGCCTCATAGCGCGCCTGCTCGATGGCATCGGTCACCGGATGATGGCGCAGATCGCTGGTCACATACACATCGACGCCTGCGGCACGCACTTCATCGAACAGGGAATCGCCCGAGCCCGGCAATACCGCCACCGTGCCGATCGTCGCGTCAAGGTCGCCGCACACCTGCACGCCAAGTTCGGTGTATGGCAGCGCGTCGGCCACACGACGGGCGAAATCACGCAATGCGATCGGCTCCTGCAACCGGCCGACACGGCCCAATCCGACCGGATGTTCGGCTTTCGGATCTTCGATGGGTACCAGCGGACGCTGTTCGATCAGGCCGAACGCGTCGGCGGCGGCCATGCTGACTCCTCGGTAGGAGGCATCGGCATTGGTGTGCCCAACCCACAGCGCGCAACCGGCGAGGTTGAGCTTCCGGACGATCTCACCACGGAATCCTAGTCCGGAGACCGCATGCACGGAACGGAAGAACAGCGGATGGTGGCAGATCAGCAGGTCGATGCCTCCGGCGATAGCCTGGTCGATCACCGCCATGGATGGGTCCGCCGCGAACGCGATGTTGCGCACGTCGTGGCGAAGGTCTCCCACGATGAGTCCCGGCTCATCCCATTGTTCCGCGTATCGCAGCGGATACAGCGTTTCAAGCACATCCACGACCTGCTTCAGCGTTGCCACAATCTTCCTTCTTTCTTTTTTAATCAGCCTTCGATTATCCGACGGGAACGGATCAGTGGGCCGCCAATTGCCAATCGGAACCGATGCCCGTCGATACGTCCAACGGAACGGCCATGGTGACGGCATGCTCCATGGCATCCTTCACCAGCGCGGTGGCCTGCTTCTCCTCACCGGGCGCGATCTCCACCACAAGTTCATCATGAATCTGCAGTATGAGGCGACTTCCAAGGTTCGCTTCCTGCAGTGCGTCATACGCACGAATCATGGCGATTTTCATGATGTCCGCCGCCGAGCCTTGGATAGGCGCGTTCAACGCGGCGCGTTCGGCCGCGTCCCTCACGGCACGGTTCGGCGATTTGAGACCGGGGAAATACCTGCGCCTTCCGAAAATGGTTTCGGTATATCCTTTTTCGCGTGCGGACGAGACAAGCGATTCAAGGTATTCATGGACTTTGCCAAAAGTGGCGAAATACTGGTTTTTCAGCGATTCGGCTTCTTTGGGCTTGATCTTGAGCTGCTGGGCAAGTCCATACGTGCTCAGACCGTAGGCAAGTCCATAGCTCATCGCCTTGACGTGGCTACGCTGATCGGACGTGATGTCGTCAACGGGAATGCCGTAGACCAAGCTGGCCACATACTTATGGAAGTCCTTGCCGGAGCGGAAGGCCTCTATCAACGCCTCATCACCGGAAAGGTCGGCCATGATGCGCAGTTCGACCTGCGAGTAGTCGGAGCTCAGCAACGATTCGAAGCCCTCTCCCGGCACGAACGCGGATCGAATCTCACGACCTGCGGGATCCCGGTTCGGAATGTTCTGCAGGTTTGGATCGACGGAGCTCAATCGTCCGGTGGCTGCCACCGTCTGTTCGAAAGTGGTGTGGATGCGACCGTCATGACGGTTTGTGGCGTCGATCAACGTCTGCACGATCTGCTTGAGCTTGTTCTTTTCACGATGCATCAGCAACGCGTCAAGGAACTGGCATGCGCGGTCGTTATCGTACGAGCGGTCACGCAAGGTCTGCAATGCCGCGGCATTGGTGGTGTATGAACCGGACTTGGTTTTTTTCGTCGGTTTCAATCCCATGTCTTCGAACAGGATCTTCTGCAGCTGTTTGGGGCTTTGCAGGTTCACCTGCTCCCCCGCGAACTGCCACGCCGTTTCCTGTGCCTGGGCAGCGTCGGCGGCAAGTTGGTCGCGCATCTGCACCAGACGTGTCATATCCACTTGGGCGCCGACCTGTTCCATGCCATGCAGGACCTGAGAGACCGGAAGCTCAATGGATTTGAGGAGACCGAATTGTTCGCGCTTATCCAGCACACCGGCCAAATATTCGGCCAAAAGCCCCACGATTGCGGTGCGGGTGAGTATCAGCTCGTCGTTCTTGGAATCGTTTTCCTCAGGCTCGTCGAAGTCCAAGGTCCCCTGTGTCGCGGCTTCGGCTTGTGCTTCGATGTGCAGATCAAGGAAATGGGCCGCAGCCTGTTCCAGCGTGTCCGCGTGGAAATCCGGGTGGACAAGATATCCGGCGAGCTTGGTGTCGAACAATGGTTCCGGAAGTTCCACGCCGATGCTGCCCAGCAGATGCGCATGTTCTTTGTAACCGTGCACGACCATGGAATGGTGATAGCGGTCGAACAGCCTTTGCAGGCATTGCACCATATCCGGACTGAATACGTCGATGCGAATGGCTTCGCCGTGCACGGCGATCATCAATGCCGAAAGAGAGGCTTCTCCGGGTTTGCTCGTGCCTTCGGCGTAAAGCGTCCAGGACTGTTTCACCTTGTCCGTGCAACGGGTCGAAGAATCGATTTCGAAGCCGAATTCCGGAATGTCGTTGGAGGAGCGTTCATGGCGTTCGTGCAGATGTTCCTGCACCACGGGGAAATGGTTTTGGACCCATGTCTCCACCACATGCGGATCGTTGACGTCTTCGACATGTGGCAGCCCGAGCTTGCTGGATTCGTGCACGTCCCCGGATGGTTTGTCCGCATTGAACGTTTTGAGCACGCGATTCTTGGTCCGAACACCGAATTCGAGCTTGGTGAATAGATCGTCGAGTTGACCAGCGTCGACTTGTCCAAATGTCAGGTCGGATACCGACACGCCAAGATCAAGGTCACGAACCAAAGCGTTCACGGAACGGTTCAGTTTGACCTGTTCGATGTTTTCGCGCAGGGCTTCGCCTTTTTTGCCGCTGATCTCGTCGGCGTGTTCGATGATCTGCTCAAGTCCGCCGTACTGGTTGATCCATTTGGCCGCGAATCCGTCGCCGACTCCGGGAACGCCGGGGATGTTGTCAGCGGTTTCTCCGCGCAAGGCGGCCAGATCCGGGTATTGCGCGGGAGAGACATGATATTTCTCCTGCACGGCATCCGGGGTCATATGTTTGAGGTCTTTGAAATGGTGGCCGGGATACAGCACGGTGATGTCGTCGTTGATCAGCTGGAAAGCATCACGGTCGCCGGACAGCACCAATGTGCGGTAGCCTGCCTGGTCGCCCATGCTGGCGAGCGTGCCGATCACATCGTCACCTTCGTAACCGGGTTTTTCGATGTATGTGACGCCCAAGGCCGTCAGCATCTGCTGGATTAATGGCAGCTGGCTGAGCAGTTCCTCGGGGGCCGCGTCGCGAGTTCCTTTGTACTGCGGCAGCATCTGGTTGCGGAACGTGCCGCCCTTCACATCGAATGCGACGGCAAGATGGTCTGGATGTTCGGCATCGATCACCTGCGAAAGCATGGTGGCGAATCCCCAGACCGCGTTGGTGGCCTGACCTGATGATGTACTGAAATTCTCTACGGGTAAGGCAAAAAAAGCGCGGAACGCCAAAGAATGGCCGTCAACGACCAATAGCGTTCCGCGTGAAGTGCCTTCCACAGTTGGTGTGTTAGCGCTCATCCTCTGCTTCCGACTTCTGTTCGCCATACTTGGCGATGATGGCCATGGCCAGACGCTTCTTCGGAATGCGCTGGTCCATGGAGGTCTTCTGAATCCAACGGAAAGCGCCCTGTTCGGAGAAGTCCGCCTTGTCCATCAGCAGGCCCTTGGCGCGGTCGACGAGCTTGCGCTCCTCCAGCGTTTCTTCGGCCTTCTTCAGCTGCTCTTCGGCCTTCTTCAGCTGTTCCTCGGTTTCCTGCAGTTTGGACTCGCTACGTTCGACATTGTCAAGCAGATCGTTGATTTCGGCGAAACGGCCCATGGCGACTTCCAAAACCGGCAGCAGCTTGGATTCCTCATACGGCTTGGTGACATACGCCATGGCGCCAGCGCCCGTGGCCTTTTTGACCAAATCAGACTGGGAGAATGCCGTCAGCATGACGACCGGAGCGATGTTCTCATCACAGATGATGCCAGCGGCCTCGATGCCATCCATGCGAGGCATCTTGACATCCATGCACACCACGCTCGGGCGGAACTTACGGGTCAGTTCAACGGCTTCCTCACCGTTGGCGGCCTCTCCGACGACCTCATAGCCGTTATCCTCAAGCATGGCGACCAAATCCATGCGGTTCACGGATTCGTCTTCGGCAACGACGACGGTGCGCTTGTGTGCCTCGTTATTATTGGCAGAATCCGGCTCGGGAGCCGCAGCAGCTTGGAGCTCCTCATCAGTGAGTACTTCGTCCGGTTCCGTGGTCTTCTCTGCAGCCATGTCGGTCTCTTTCCACTGTCACACCCAAAGCCGGCCTAACATGCCCCAACCCGGGCCTGGATTGATATTGATTTCTTACGTGCCCTCGGTGGGACTCGAACCCACACTGCGCAGATTTTGAGGCTGCTTCCTCTACCAATTGGGATACGAGGGCTTGCACGCAACTCTGGAAGAATACCACATGATTGCGATTTGCGCCAAATCTCGGCGTTGTCATCATTCGGGGACATCGCGTAAAAACAATAATCCTCCCATCGGGAACCAATGGGAGGATTATGGAATCAGCGTTTAACGCGACGATTCAAATCTCAGTCGCAGGCACCAACGGTGTGGACGTAGATGGAATCGGTGCGACCCGGCTGGTGTTCGCCCTGGGCGGAGCTCAGCACGACGATCTTGTCGCCATCGGAGACCTTGCCGGCGTCCTTGAGGACCTTGTCGGTGAAAACCATGAGGTCCTTGCGGGACTTGTCATGGTAATCCTCGTCGACCAGGAAGGACTCGGTGCCCCAAGACAGGGCCAGCCAGTGGAAGGTGTGCTCATTGTTGGTGATGCCGTAGATCGGGGTGGCCGGACGTTCACGGGACACGCGGTGCACGGTGGAACCGGTCTGGGTGTAGGCGACGATGGCCTTGGCGTTGAGCTTGTCGGCCAGGTCGACGGCGGCGGAAGAGACGGCACCGGTGGAGGACATATCCAGGTTCTTCAGCTCCGGGATGCGGTCGAAACCATGCTCGGTGGCGAAGGTGGAGATGCGGCTCATGGTGTTCACGGTGACTGCCGGGTACTTGCCGACGGCGGTCTCGTTGGAGGTCATGGTGGCGTCGGCACCGTCGAGGACGGCGTTGGCGCAGTCGGATGCCTCTGCACGGGTCGGGACCGGGGAGCTGACCATGGAGCCGAGGACTTCGGTGGCCACGATGACCGGCTTGGCGTACTGACGAGCCAGCTCGATGCAGCGCTTGGTGGCCAGCGGGACCTCTTCCAGCGGGCACTCGACGGCCATATCGCCACGTGCGACCATGATGCCGTCGAACGCCTTGACGATCTCCTCGAGGTTCTCGAGGGCCTGCGGCTTCTCGATCTTGGCGACGACCGGGATACGGCGGCCTTCCTCGTCCATGATCTCATGGGCGCGATCGATGTCGGTGGCGAAGCGCACGAAGGACATGGCAATGATGTCGGCGCCGGTGCGGATGGCCCAGCGCAGATCCTCTTCGTCCTTCTCGGTCAGAGCCGGCAGAGACACGGCGACGCCCGGAAGGTTGATGCCCTTGTGGCTGGAGACCGGTCCGGCAACGACAACCTTGGTGTACACGTTGTTGCCTTCGACCTTGGTGACCTCGAGGCGGACCTTGCCGTCGTCGATGAGGATCGGATCGCCTGCATGGCAGTCGCCCGGGAGACCCTTGAAGGTGGTGGAGGTGATGTGCTCGTCGCCTTCGATGTCATCAGTGGTGATGACGAACTCCTGGCCTTCGGTCAGCTGGACCTTGTCCTCGCCGTCGGCGTTCTTCTTGAACCAACCGCAGCGGATCTTCGGACCCTGCAGGTCAACCAGGGCTGCGACGTTGCGGCCAGTGGCCTTGGCGGCGGCACGGAGGTTGTTGTAGACCTTGAGGTGGTCTTCCGGAGTGCCGTGGGAGCGGTTCAGACGAGCGACGTCCATACCTGCTTCGACAAGGCTGGTGATGCCTTCCAGGGACTCGGTAGCGGGACCGATGGTATCTACGATCTTGGCTTTACGCATGAATGCCTGCCTATTCTTGTTGATATTGATTTTGGATCTGACGACCCTGTTTCCAATGGCATAGCTTACTAGCAAAAAGCGCCCACTTCCACCTCAGAACTAGGTGTGTTGTGAGCGCTCACAATTTCGTAGGAGAATAGAAAAGCTCTATTCTCCCAACGTTTGCCGGACTGTCACTTTTCGTTCGCTTTCATGGTGCGCATCTTAATAACACTTGCCAAAGCGGAACCGCCGATCGCAAGAACGATCACGACAAGCGACAGCCATGTGGGCACTTCCGGAACCCAGGAAATCGGCTGGCCGCCATTGAGAAACGGCAGCGAATTGCCATGCAGGGCCTCCATGATGAGTTTGACGCCGATGAAGCCCAGCACCACGGACAGGCCCAGCGGAAGATAGACGAGCTTGTCAAGCAGCTCTCCGAGCAGGAAGTACAGCTGCTGCAGACCGAGCAATGCGAACACGTTGGACGTGAACACGATGAACGGATCTTTGGTCAGGCCGAAAATGGCGGGGATCGAATCGAAAGCGAACATCACGTCGGTGGTGCCGATGGTCAGGAACACGATGAGCATCGGGGTCCAATGCTTCACACCGTTCTTGATAGTACGCAGCTTTTCGCCGTCGTATTCATCGGTGATCTTGATGACCTTGCGCAGTGCGTGAATCAACGCGTTCTCATGGTATTCCTCGTCCTCGTCTCCCCCGGCGACGAGTTTGATGGCCGTGACGATGAGGAACGCGCCGAATAGGAAGAACACCCAAGTGAAGCGCGAGATGATGGCAGCGCCCACCAAAATGAACATGCCTCGCAGTACGAGCGCGACGGTGATGCCGACTGACAGCACGAATTTCTGTAGTTCCTTCGGCACCGCGAAATTCGACATGATAATGACAAACACGAACAGGTTGTCTATGCTCAGCGAATATTCGGTCAGCCAACCTGAGTAGAACTCGATGGCAGGCTTCGAGCCGGCGAAGAACCACATGAGTCCGCCGAAGATCAACGCCATGACCACGAAGAACGCGATATGCTGCACGCATTCCTTGGTGGAGGGCACATGCGGCTTGCGCCCGATGATGAACAGGTCCACCACGAAGAAGACGGCAAGCACCGCAAACGTGGCGATTTCAAAAACAAGTGGTGTTTCAGCCATAATCCACTATGGTACGGATGCCGTATGACCGGTCGAGAACTATTTGCTCGCCTCCGTCATCTGCCGAAGTTCCTTTTTCAGGTCACGGATCTCGTCACGCAGACGAGCCGCAAGCTCGAATTGCAGTTGTTCTGCGGCGGTATGCATCTGCTCGGACAGTTGTCGAATGAGATCAGCTAGATCCTGTGCGGGCAATCCGGCCTTGAGAATCTCCTCGTGCCGCCTGCCGGATTCCTCCTTGCTGGTATGTGGCACGCCGAGATGCGAATTGCCGGCTTTGTCCGCGTTTCGGTATCCGGTACCGAGCAATGTCTGGGTGTCGACGTCCTCCTTGGCGAGCATGTCGTTGACATCGGAGATCTTCTTGATGAGCGGCTTCGGATCGATGCCATGTTCCTTATTGTAGGCGATCTGGATGTCACGGCGGCGGTTGGTCTCGTCGATGGCCTTGCGCATGGCTTCGGTGATGTCGTCCGCATACATGACGACGGTGCCGGACACGTTTCGCGCCGCACGGCCGATGGTCTGGATGAGCGAACGGTAGGAACGCAGGAAGCCTTCCTTATCCGCGTCGAGGATTGCGACCAATGACACTTCCGGCAGATCGAGGCCCTCTCGTAGCAGGTTGATGCCGACGATGACGTCGATCTTGCCTTCACGCAGTTCACGCAGCAGTTCGACACGACGCAAGGTGTCCACATCGGAATGCAGATATTCGACTTTGATGCCGCGTTCCAGCAGATAGTCGGTCAGATCCTCGGCCATTTTCTTAGTGAGCGTGGTGACCAGCGCACGTTCGTTCCTTGCCACGCGGTCTTTGATTTCGGCAAGCAGGTCATCGATCTGCCCTTCCACCGGCCGCACGTCGATCTGCGGATCGACTAGTCCGGTCGGACGTATGATCTGTTCGACCACGCCGTCGCTCAAACCGAGTTCGTAATCGCCGGGCGTTGCCGACAGGTACACCGTCTGACCGACGCGTTCCTGGAACTCCGGCCATTTGAGCGGTCGATTGTCCATTGCCGACGGCAGGCGGAAACCGTGTTCGACCAGCGTGCGTTCGCGGCTCGCGTCGCCTTCGTACATGGCACCGATCTGCGGCACGGTGACATGTGATTCGTCGATGACGAGCAGGAAATCATCGGGGAAAAAGTCAAGCAGCGTGTGCGGAGGCGTGCCCGGCGCGCGTCCGTCGAAATGCCGCGAATAGTTCTCCACGCCGGAGCATGTGCCGACCTGCGAGAGCATTTCCAGATCGTATGTGGTGCGCATGGTGAGACGCTGCGCTTCAAGTTCCTTGCCTTGCTTATGCAATTCGGCGGTACGCTCGTCAAGTTCCTGTTGGATGGTTTTGAGCGCCCGTTCCATACGTTCCGGTCCGGCAACGTAATGCGAGGCCGGGAAGATGTGCACCTGCGATTCGTGCGCGATCACGTCGCCGGTCAGCGGATGCAGCGTGGAGATGCGGTCGATTTCGTCGCCGAAGAATTCGATGCGGATGGCCAGTTCCTCGTATACGGGGATGATCTCAACGGTGTCGCCGCGCACGCGGAATGTGCCTCGCGTGAAGGCGATGTCGTTGCGCTTGTATTGCATGTCCACGAATTTGCGCAGTAAATCGTCACGGTCGATCTGCTGGCCTTCCTGGAGGAACAGCATACGGCCAGCGTATTCTTCCGGCGTTCCCAAACCGTAGATGCAGGAGACGGTGGCCACGACCACGCAATCGCGACGGGTCAGAAGGTTCGCGGTGGCGGCGTGGCGCAATCGCTCCACATCGTCGTTGATGTTGGAATCCTTCTCGATGTAGGTGTCGGTCTGGGGAATGTACGCTTCCGGCTGGTAGTAGTCGTAGTAGGAAACGAAGTAGCTCACCGCATTGTCCGGCATGAGTTCGCGGAATTCGGCGCACAACTGCGCGGCGAGCGTCTTGTTCGGCTCGATGATAAGCGTCGGTCGCTGCAGACGTTCGATCAGCCACGCTGTAGTGGCGGTTTTGCCGGTGCCGGTGGCGCCCATGAGCACCACGTCGTTCTCGCCATTCTCGATGCGCGTGGCCAGCTCCTCGATGGCCTTCGGCTGGTCGCCTGAAGGCTTATATGGAGATTTGACCACAAACGGCTTGTTCACTCGTTCAATGTTGAATCCCATGGTTCCGTCTCGCTTCCTTACGCCACTGTTCCATCAGCCTATCAACACAGTCGAACATGTGTTCTACATCCTGGGATGAGTCAATCACCGCATCGGCTATGGATTCTCGTGCCGCACGCGTGGGCTGATGCGCGATACGCGCCTTCGCCTGTGCCTCACTCATGCCACGGGTGCGCATCATACGTTCCACACGCGTCTGTTCCGGTGCTTCGACTGTTACGATATGGTCGAAACGCATGGGTATGTCATCGATTACTTCCGCCAAAAGCGGAATATCATGTACGACCACGGCATCCGGATTCTTTTCGACCGCCTGCCGTTCCTCCGACAATGCAAGATCGTAGATCAACGGATGTTCGATATCGTCAAGGATTCTACGTTCGGATTCGGCATTCGGATCGGAGAAGACGTGTTCGGACATCCATCGCCGATTAAGACCACCTTGCGCGTTCATCGCATCCGGCCCGAAATGTTCCACGATTCGTTGCAGGCCCACGCTTCCGGGTTCCACGACTTTTCGGGCGAGCACATCATAATCGACAAGCGTCGCGTCCAGTTCACGCAGATGCGTAGCGACGGTGCTTTTGCCGGCGGCGATGCCTCCGGTCAACCCAATTCGAATCATCACAACCGCCATTGTAATGTTTGAGGACTCGCAACATACGCAAATGGCCCCACACCATCAGGTGCGGGGCCATTTATCAGCGGTTTACGCGAATCAGTTTATTTTGATTCGTCGAAACTCACTTGCCGAGCAGCTGGTCGCGCAGAGCGGCGAGCTGGTCGGAATCGGCGAGGGTGCCGTTGGAGGTGTTGTCGGAGGAGTAGTTGGACACCTCTTCGACCTTCTCTTCCTTCGGAGCCTGGCCGTCTTCGGCTGCGGAAGCCTCGGCGTTCTCGAGTTCCTTGGCAACGAATTCCTTGTGCTGCTCCCACAGATCGTGAGCGGTGGCGTACTGGGACTCCCACTCCTCACGCTGCTTCTCGTAACCAGCGATCCACTCGTTGGTTGCCGGGTCGAAGCCTTCCGGATACTTGTAGTTGCCCTGCTCGTCGTACTCTGCCGGCATGCCGTACAGAGCCGGATCGAAGTCCTCGGAAGCCGGATCAACGGAGTCGTTGGCCTGCTTGAGGG
>ERZ825324.1378-NODE-1378-length-29335-cov-4.954542_pt1 | contig 29335 bp, 22 predicted proteins | sample MGYA00519859_ERZ825324 | MGnify/ENA primary metagenome ERZ825324 (study PRJEB31778, sample SAMEA3449198) | human gut metagenome | biome: human gut; feature: human-associated habitat; material: faeces | place: United Kingdom | collected 2010/2012 ... | reverse complement strand
CAAAATGCTATATTTTGATAGATTTCTATTTTTTGTGCTGAATCTTCTATGTATTCATCTGGAATATAGCTTGTTACATTTAAGTCAATTTGAATGTCTATATCTGGTTCAATTTCAGTTCCTTGCATTTCTTTTACTACTTCATCTAATAGATTGCAATATGTATCATATCCAACTTGTTCTAAATGACCTGATTGGATTTCTCCAAGCAAACTTCCTGCTCCTCTTATTTCCAAATCTCTCATTGCTATTTTAAATCCTGAACCAAATTCTGTAAATTCTTTTATTGCTTTTAGTCTTTTGTCTGCTTCTTCTGATAACATTTTGTCTTTTCTATATGTTATATATGCATATGCTTGTCTGTCAGACCTTCCTACTCTTCCCCTTATTTGATATAATGCCGCTAATCCCATTCTATCTGCATCTTCTACTATAATTGTATTGGCATTTGCAATGTCTATACCAGATTCTAGTATTGTTGTACATACTAACACATTTGATTTTTTGTCAATAAAATCTTGCATTATTTCTTCTATTTGATTTCCTGACATTTGTCCGTGTGCATAACTTACTTTCGCCTCTGGAACTAATCTTGATATTTCATCTGCCTTTTGCATGATTCTTTCAACATTATTAAATAGATAAAATACTTGACCTTTTCTTTCTAGCTCTCTTGTAATTGCTTCTCTTACAACTTCACTATCATATTCCAATACATAAGTTTGAACTGGCTTTCTATTATATGGAGGTTCATAAATTACAGACATATCTCTTACTCCAACTATTGACATATGCAATGTTCTTGGAATTGGAGTTGCCGTCATTGTTAATACATCTACATTTGTTTTGTATTGCTTTATTTTTTCTTTTGCTTTTACTCCAAAACGATGTTCCTCATCTATAATTAATAATCCTAAGTCTTTGAATTCTACATCTTCACTTAATATTCTGTGTGTTCCAACTATAATATCTACTTCTCCTAATTTTATCTTTTTTACAATTTCATCTTGTTGTTTTTTTGTTTTAAATCTATTAAGCACTTCAACTCGTACTGCAAAATTTGCCATTCTTTCTTTAAATTCTTTATATTGCTGTTCTGCAAGTACTGTAGTTGGTGCTAAATATGCAACTTGTTTTCCATCCATTACAGCTTTAAATGCAGCTCTTATTGCTACTTCTGTTTTTCCATATCCAACATCTCCACATAATAGTCTATCCATTGGCTTATCTGATTCCATATCTTTTTTTACTTCATCTATACAGCGTAATTGATCATCTGTTTCTTGATAAGGAAAACTGTCTTCAAACTGCACTTGCCAAGGTGTGTCTTTTGAAAATGCATATCCTTTTGCTTTTTCTCTTTTTGCATATAATTCTATTAATTCTTGTGCTACTTCTCTTAAATTTTTCTTTACTTTTGCTTTTGTCTTTAACCACTCTTTTGTTCCTAGCTTATTTACTTTAAGTCCGCCTTCATCTCCGCCTATATATTTTCTAACACTGTCTAATTGATTTGTAGGGACATACAAAACATCATCACCATAATATTTTATTTTTATATAGTCTTTTGTTGTTCCATCTGCAGTTATAGTATTTACACCTATAAAAATTCCTATTCCATAATTTTTATGTACTACATAGTCTCCTACTTTTAAGTCTGCAAATACAACTTTTTCTCCTTCTTTAAATGCTGATGATTTGTAGCTTTTTTTCTTTTCACCTTCTATTAATTCTTGAGAGGTTATTACTAATTGATTGATATCATAGCATTCATATCCTGCAGATAATTTTCCAATACTAACAGTTACTAAACTTTCATTATTTTTTACAATAATTGTTTTATCTAATTTTTCTTCATATTTATTTATAATTTCATTTTCATCAAGTAATGAACATATTTTTTTGGCTTTTTCTTTGTTTTCTGCTAATATGTATATTCTTTTTTTGGCTTCTTGAGCTTTTAATAATTCTTTTATTAATATTTCTATTTCACTTTTATAAAAGTTCTTTTCTTTGTATACCCAATTATATTTTTCCGCTTCTATTTTTACTTCATCGTCAAATTTATTTATATAAATATTTTGCCTATTTTCTAAGTTTTCTTCAAATTGTGCATTATTTTCTATATTTTTTAATGCTTCTGGTACCATCTTTTCTTTTTCCATTAATAATTGTATTACATTTTGGCTATCTTTATTTACATTTTCTATACGATGAGTTATTTTTGCAATTTCATCTAATACAATAATATATTTTTCGGATAAATAATCTAATATAGTACTTTGTTTTTCATAAAATGAATTTAGGTATCTGTCAATTTTGCTAATATAATTTCCATTTTTTATAGTTTCTATATCTTGATTTATTTGTTCTTGAAGTTCCTCTGGATAAATTGTTTCCTTTATCTTCTCTACAATTTCTTCTACATTTTTTTCTAATAAATATTCATGTGCTGGATATATTGTTGCTTTTTCAATATTCTCTGTTGACCTTTGACTTATTATGTTAAAATATCTTATTGAATCTACTTCGTCTCCCCAGAATTCAATTCTTATTCCTGTTTTTTCTGTAACAGAAATATCTACTATTCCACCTCTTACACTAAATTGACCTCTTCCATCAATTAAGTCATACCTTATATATCCTAAATCAATTAATTTTTGTTTTACATCTTCTAGTTTATATTCATCACCAATTTTGAATTTTAATACATTTTTATATAGTTCTTTTGGACTTATCATTTTTTGGATTGCTGCTTCTGCTGTTGTTACTACTATTCCTGTTCTCATCTCTTGAATTTTATTTAATGCTTCTATTCTTTCATATGGTAAGTCTTTGCTTTCAGCGACATAGTCATATGTTACTATTTCTTTTTTGGGTAAATATATTATTTTATCAGTGAAATAAGCTAAGTCTCCTACTATTTTTCTTGCTTGTATTTCATTATAAGTTATTATACAAATAGGTCTTTTTACAAATTCCTTTGTGGCCGCAATCATTTGTGCCATTCCAACGTCTGTTAAGCCCGATATAACTATCGGGCTTTTTTTATTTTCTATGTTTTTTATATATTCACAAAATTTAGGACTTTTTCCTAATTCTCCTAATATTGTATTCATTTCTTCCATTCCTTTGTTTTAAGATATTGATATTATACTACTTTTTAGTAATATTTTCAAGTTTTATCTTCCTTCTGAATCTATTGTAACAAATTCATTTTCTTTATTTCTAATATATTTTTTTCCTGTTTCTAAATCAATATATTCTTTTATTTTTTCAAATTTGATTTTAGGTTTGCCTTTCTTTTTTGTGATTTTCTTTTTTTGTAGATGTTCTGGATATTTCTGCCAATCTGATAAATATTCTAAATGTTTAATAAATTTATATCTATAATCTCCATTTCTTACATTACTTGATGCTTGCTTTATTAATTCTTTTTGATTTTGAGTTAATGGCATTAATATGTGAGTAGAAATAATTCTTCCATTTATATTAAAATCTGCTATTCCAGAATAAATTGGAACCATTGAATTTTCTTGATTTTTTATTGCAAATTCTTTAACTTTTTCTCTTTCTATATGTAGTCTTAATGGCATATTTAATCCATTTATATCTGCAACTAATAAAACAAATTTTGAACGTGGATTTTCATCTATTATTCCCCAATTTTCTGAAACATCCCCATTATATAAAAGATTCAATAATCCTGTTATTCCATTATCTTTTTGTAGATATAAATTTCTAATTGCATTTTCTGTTTTTAATCTCAAAACTATATCTTTGTCAAAATTATTCTCATGTACATTTAATCCACATATACCTGAAAAATATTTTTGGTACTCAGCTCCAAATTTAGCACTCATTTTGCTTAATGCATCTTCGATGCTTACTTCTCCACCTTCTAAATGAGTATCTCTATATTGATAATATATATTAGAAATCAGACTATCTAATAATGCTGTTTTAACATTTAGATTTTCCAATTGCTGTGGTAACAATTTATTAGTAGCATCTTTATTTTGCACATTAGTTTTATCATCTAAGTCTAATTCATACATTATAAAATATGAATTATAAATTTTCTCAATTTCTTTTACTAATCTATTATCCCAAAATGCATATAATGCAGCTAATTGTGTTAAATTTAATTTTTGTAAATTTTCTTTTTTAAAAAGATTATCTATACCATTTATATCTTGTAATTTTTCTAGATTAATTCTTTTCAATTCATTTATTTGGTGCTTTTTATATTCTTCTAAAGTTCCAAACTCCTCTATTAATTGCCCTATTATCATTATTGCATTTACATATTGTTCTTTTAATTCTTTATCTGTTTCTTCTTGACCTATTATTTTTTTCAAATAATATTTAACTTTTTCAAACTCCGGAATTGGACCGATTAAATATATGGTTCTTTCTATCTTTTTTCTGCTTTCTCTATCAGTTTTTGTTTCAATAAGTTCTTTTTTTAAATCCATTATTTTTCCAGTATATCTTCTATCTAATTCATAAATAAGATTTGGATCTACACTTTCAACAATACCTCTAATATTTGTTATCACTTCTACCATAAGTTGTCTTATTGCCTTTTTATTATTTGAACTATATGGTATTCTTTCCTTGTTCTTTAATCTCTTTCCTGTTTTTCTTTCTTCTGCCACTAACTTTCTATATTCTATTTCTACTTGTTCCCAATTACTATTTAAATATTTTATTGCATTTCTTCTAGATATATTACTTTTAACATCTTCTATTTCAGCAGTTTTATGCAAAATATTATAAAGTTTATCTTGCATTTCTTTATTTGTTTTTTCTTTGTCTATTTCTGGATTTTTTTGATAAATTCTACTCAATTGTTCCTCTGCAGAACTTACCATCCTTGCAAAATCTTGCACATTTGATATTGGTGCTGTTTTAGCTCTTTTTATTGCTTGTACTATTAAATTATTAAATTCTCTATTCATTTAGCACCTCTCTTATATTTTTACAACTAATTTATTAAATTTAGAATTAATATAATTTTCTAATTTAGTCATAAATTCATTAGATTGAATCTCCTTTTTAGCTACCATATCTAAACCTTTTTCCCAACTTGCAGTAAGTTTCGGATTAAGCATATCTGGCATTGCATAATTTACAACATCATATATTACCTCTCCTTTTTTAGTTGGTGTAACTATTTGAGTTTTAGAATTTATATCTATGTATTTTATTCTCTCTAGTTTTTTTATAATTTCTCCACGAGTTGCACTTGTTCCTATTCCTGCACCTTTTATCTGTTCTCTTAGTTCCTCTTCTTCTATTAATTTTCCCGCATTCTCCATTGCTAAAATTATTGAACCTGAATTATATCTTGATGGTGGCGATGTTTCTGCATCTTTTATTTCATAATTTTTTGTTTCTATTTCTTGGCCTTTTTTTATATTTTTAAATACTTCTAAATTATTTTCATCACTTACATCTGTTTTTGAAGATGAGTTTTCAACATCTTGTGCCTTTTCTGTGGATTGCTTATTTACATTTTTTGGTTTTAAGACTTCTAAATATCCTAAATTTGTACATACTTTTCCACTTGCCAAAAATGTTTCTTTTTCTACTTCTACAGTTAAATTTACTTTACTATATTCTGCAGGAGGATAAAATATTGCTATAAATCTTTTTACTATAACATCATATACTTTCTTGTGCAATTCTGGTAATTTATCATAGTTTTCATATCCTTGTCCTGTTGGAATTATTGCATAGTGGTCTGTTATTTTGCTATCATTTACATATTTTGTTTTTACTAAATTAGTTGAATATTTTTCACTTATCATTTTATTTAATAGTCTTTGGGTTTCTTCATCTTTATATCCTTTTACCAATCCATTTAAATTTTTGGATATTTCTTTGGCTACTGCTGTAGAAATTACTCTAGCATCTGTTCTTGGATATGTTACTAATTTTTTTTCATATAAATTTTGAATAATTTCCAATGTTTCATCTGGCTTTATTTTAAATCTTTTAGTACATTCATTTTGAATTTCTGCCAAATTAAATAAAAGTGGTGCATTTTCTTTTTGTTTTGATTTTTTTAGTTCTGTTATTATCGCCTTTTTTCCTGCTAAATCTTTTATAAATTCTTTAGCGTCATCTTCTTTTTTGAATCCACTTTCATTATATAATTTGGTACTTTCAAACATTTTGGACTTATCATTTACTTTCCATTCTGCTTTAAATGTTCCATCATCATTTCCAAATTCACCAATTATTTTATAATATTTTGTTTTAACAAAATTTCTAATTTCTCTTTCTCTAGAAACTACCATTCCTAGTACACATGTCATTACTCTGCCTATTGAAATAGATGCTTTTTCTTCATTTATTTCTTTTGCAACTTTTTTTCCATAAATAATAGATAATAGTCTTGAAAAATTGATTCCAATTAAATAATCTTCTTTTGCTCTTAAGTAGGCAGAATCTGCTAGACTATCATATTCTTTTTCGTCTTTTGCCTCTCTTATTCCTCTCTGTATCTCCTCTTCTGTTTGAGAATCTATCCATACTCTTTTTATTTGTGCCTTTGGGTTTGGCTTTGCCATCATAAACACAAGTCTTTGTATGTATTCTCCTTCTCTTCCAGAGTCTCCTGCATTGTATATTTCTTCTACATCTTCTCTCTGTAATAGACTTTGTACAATATTAAATTGATTTTGTACTGCTGGAATAATTTCATACTTCCATTCATGTGGTATAAATGGCAATGTGTCTAATCTCCAAAATTTCAATTTTTCATCATATACTTCTGGATAACTCATTGTTACTAAATGCCCTACACACCATGTTATAATCCATTCATCTGATTCTATATAACCATTTTTTCTATTTGCTGTAATTTTTAATACTTTTGCAAACTCCATTGCTACTGATGGCTTTTCTGTTATTATTAATTTTTTTGGCATTTAGTTAACTCCTTTCTCTATTGTTCTATGTATTCTTTTGATAATCTATATATTTCATTAAATCTTTTCATTGTTTCTGCATCATTAAATTTAAATCTTTGATATAATTTATCTATATATTTATTATCTCTTATAATTTTTCTTGTTTCTGGAAAATTCAAATCATACACATAATTAAAGTGACTAACTAATATGTCAGCACTTGTCTTACGTTCTTTATAATTTATTCTTTTATCTTCTACAAATTCTCTATAAATTTCATCTGAAATTTTATCATCTGATAAATCTGCTTTTTCCCAAATAGCCTTTTTGTCTCCAGATATTAAAATTCTAAATATGTCTGTTTTATCTGCATCTCTTATTATTTTAGCATGTAATCTTTCTCTTTCTGTCAAATCTTCTTCTATATCTGCTCTATTGTGGTTAACAATTGCTAATTTGATAATTTTATCAAATTTATTATCTTTTATAAAATTCCTAATCAATCCATCTTCAAATAAGATTTTTGCACCATATTTACCATGATTTATACTATCTTTATCCACAAAAGTATGATATAGACGGACTTGTTCAAATCTGCCTATATCATGCAATAATCCTATTAATTCTGCTAACTCTACATCTTCTTGACTTAATCCTAAATTTTGAGCTATTCTTTTTGAATTTTCCGCTACTTTTTCTATATGAACTATTTTGATTTTTATTTTCTCATCTTCTGGATTATACTTTTTTACATATTCTTTAAATGCTTTCTTTGCTTCTATCATATCTATTAGCATATTACTCACTTTCCTCTATCCTTTGTTCAATATATTTATTTGCTATACTTTTAATTTCTTCTAGCTCTTTTTCGCTTTCTAAATCTTTCATTTTATATCTGTTTAGCATTTTATTCACATAGTCCTCTTGTTTTAGAATTTCAAAACTTTTGAAAAAATTAATATCAAATATAAATCCAAGTACAGAAAGAACATCATCTATTGGAGTTTGTCTTACTTCTCTTTTCACTTGAGTTTTATTTTCTATTTGTTTGAAAACCTCTGGTGAAATTAGTGATCCTTCAACTAATTCTTCTTTTCCATTCCAGAACATTGTAACTCCTTCATAAAATATATCAATCTTATCCGCATCTCTTATTATTTTTGCAAATAGTTCTTGTTCCTGTGTTAAACCATCCTCAATTTTATATTTATTGTGATTTTTTACAGCTATTTTTATTAATTCATCATATTTATCTGTATCTATATATTTGTGGAGATCTTTATTCAAAATCTCCACTCCCAAATCTCCATGGTCAACACTCTCTGCATCTTTAAATGTATGATATCTTGTATACTGTTCAAATCTTGCTATATCATGCAATAGACCTATTAATGTCGCAATTTCTATTTTTTCTTTTGAAAGCTTTAACCTTTTTGCAATTTTTTCGGACAATTCCATTACTCTTATAGAATGCAATTGTTTTCTAATAATATTTGAATCTCTTAAATCATAATTTTCTGTATATTTTATAAATTCTTTTTGAGCTTTTTCTAAATCCATCTTCATATTCTCCTCTTATGAATTTTTTAATATTTCACCAGTATTTTCTTTAGTGTTACTTTACAACTACATTATATATTTTATTTTTTACATATATTTCTTTTACTATACTTTTTCCATCAAGTTTATCTGAAATTGCTTCATGTACTTTTTCTTTTACTGATGCTTCTTCTTCATCTAAAGCTATCATAACTGTAGCTTTTAGTTTTCCATTTACTTGAACTGGAATCTCTATTTCATCATCAATTGTTTTAGCCTCATCATATGTTGGCCATTCATATGTTGCAATCTCTCCTTCAAATCCTGCTAATTGATTTAGTTCTTCTGTCATATGTGGTGCAAATGGGTTTAATAATGTTAAAAATGTTTTATATTCTGCTCTATTTATACGTTTTAATTTTGCAAATTCATTTAACATTGTCATAAATGTTGATACACATGTATTGAATTTCATTTCTTCAATATCTTTTGAAACTTTTTTAATTGCTTTGTTCATCATTTTTTCAGTTTCTTTTGAATATGTATCTCCATCTACTAACATATCTTTTAAGTTCCATACTCTGTCTAAAAATTTGAAACATCCTCTAATGCTATCCATTGACCAACTTGCTGTTTGATCAAATGGTCCCATAAACATTTCATATACTCTGAATGTGTCTGCACCAAATTCTTTTATTATATCTTCTGGATTTATTACATTTCCTTTTGATTTTGACATCTTTTCTCCATTTGAACCTAATATCATTCCATGTGATGTACGTTTTGCATATGGTTCTTTTGTTGGAACTACACCAATGTCATATAAGAATTTATGCCAGAATCTTGAATATAATAAGTGAAGTGTTGTATGTTCCATTCCGCCATTGTACCAGTCAACTGGTGACCAATATTCTAGTGCTTCTTTTGATGCTAATGCCTTATCATTATGTGGATCCATATATCTTAAATAATACCAAGATGATCCTGCCCATTGTGGCATTGTATCTGTTTCTCTTCTTGCTGGCTTACCACAGTGTGGACATGTTGTGTTTATCCATTCCTCATGTTTTGCAAGTGGTGATTCTCCATTTTCTCCAGGTAAGAAATCTTTAACATCTGGTAATCTTAATGGTAAGTCTTTTTCATCTACTGGCACCCATCCACAGTCTTCACAATATACCATTGGAATTGGTTCTCCCCAGTATCTTTGACGTGAAAATACCCAATCACGTAATTTATAATTTACTTTCTTACTTCCTATTTTGTTTTCTTCTAGATATTCTATTACTTTCTTTTTAGCATCTGCAACAGATAATCCTGTTAAAAATCCTGAATTTACTAATACTCCAGTTTGTGTATCTGTAAATGCTTCTTCTAATTTTTCTTTTGTTTCTCCATTTTCTGGTGCTACAACTTGAATTATTGGTAAATTAAATTTGCTTGCAAATTCAAAATCTCTTGTATCATGTGCAGGTACTGCCATGATTGCACCTGTTCCATATGATGATAATACATAATCTGCTACCCATATTGGAATTTCTTTATTTGTTAATGGATTTATTGCTTTTATTCCTTTGATTTCTACACCTGTTTTGTCTTTGTTCATTTCGCCACGTTCAAAGTCTGATTTTAATGCAGCTTTTCTTTGATATTCTTTTACTTCATCTAAATTTGTTATTTTATCTGCATATTCTTCTATTATTTTATGTTCTGGTGCTACTACCATATATGTTGCACCAAATAATGTATCTGGTCTTGTTGTATAAACTGTTAATGTTTCATCTGTTCCAGCAATTTTAAAATTTACTTCTGCACCTTCACTACGTCCAATCCAATTACGTTGTTGTGTTTTTATTTTTTCTAGATAATCTACATCATCCAAATCATCTATTAATCTTTGTGCATATTCTGTAATTTTTAACATCCATTGTGATTTTTCTTTTTGTACAACTGGACTTCCACATCTTTCACATACACCATTTACAACTTCTTCATTTGCTAGACCTACTTTGCATCCTGTACAGAAGTTAATTGGCATTGTTGCTTTATATGCTAATCCATGTTTATATAATTGAATAAATATCCATTGTGTCCATTTGTAGTATTCTGGATCTGTTGTATCTATTACTCTTGACCAATCAAATGAAAATCCTAATGCTTTTAATTGCTCTGTAAAATGTGCTATATTTTTAGCTGTTGTTATTTTTGGATGCACATTTGTTTTTATTGCATAATTTTCTGCTGGTAATCCGAATGCATCAAATCCTATTGGGAATAATACATTATAACCTTGTAATCTTCTTTTTCTTGCTATTACATCTAATGCTGTATAACTACGTGGATGACCTACATGTAATCCTTGTCCTGATGGATATGGAAATTCTATTAATCCATACCATTTTTTTGTATTTTTATAGTCATTTTTTGCATAAAATGTTCCTTCTTTTTCCCATTTATCTTGCCACTTTTTTTCTACTTCTTTAAAATTATATGTCATTATTATTCCCTCTCTCTTTTTAATATTTTAATATAATGATTATACTCGCAAAACAGCTAAAAGTCAATGTTTTAAGCCTCTCTTTTCCAATAAAATAAATATTGTTGTGCAATTCCTGCTAAATTTCCGAATTTTTCTTGTGCTAACTTTTCTAACGCTTTTTTATTTACTTTTGTTTCATCTTCATTCTTTATGTACAATTCATTCATTACTCTTCTAACCCATACATCTATTGGGAATACCTCAAATCTTTTTAATGTTGAAAATAATAAAATGCAATCTGCAACTTTTGGGCCCACACCTGATAAAGTTAATAATTGTTCTCTAACTTCCATGGTATTAGGATTATTTTGCATCTCTTCTAAATCAACTTTTTTATCTAACACCATATGTACGGTTTCAAATAAACGTATATCTCTAAAACCTGTTCCAAGTTTTCTATAATCTTCTACTGTTACATCTTTTAATTCCTCAGGAGTTGGAAATGTGTAATATTTTTCTCCATTCCAATCAATTTCTCTTCCATATGTTTTTGATAATCTTTCTATTATTCCTTTTATTCTTGGAATGTTGTTATTTGCTGAAATTATATATGAGATAATCATCTCCCATAAATCTTGATTTAATATTCTTATTCCTTGTCCATATTCTATACTTATTTTCATATTATCATCTATTTGTGATAATTTTTCTTTTATTTCCCCATAATTTCTATTTAAATCAAAATAATCTTGAACAATTTCTTTTATATCTCCATTACAAATTCCTTTAAATATTACTGTATCTCCATCTTTTTGCACATTCATTACATTCTCTTTGAATATTCCTGTGTAACTTCCGTCTTCTTGTTTGTTCCATCTAAAACATTGTCCACAGTCAAATATATCTGCTAATTCAAATGATTTTATGTTTTCTATTTTGTATTCTTGTTCTTTCATTTTCGTCCACCTCATTCAAACTTTATTTTAAATCATTTTCAATTATTTTTCAACTAATTACAACAAAAAACCACCTGATAATCAGGTAGTTTTTGATATTTATTTTTCGCAAATTTTTGCAAATTTCTTTAGTTTTTCATATGCTAAATAGTTAATTGTTCCTGCTGGGAAATTTCCATCTTTATCTTTTCTTCCTGCTGGAACTCCTGTTAATACTTCTATTCCTTCTTCAATTGTTGATACTGCATAAATATGGAATTTTTTATTTTTTACTGCATCAACAACATCATCTGAAAGTTGAAGATTATTTATATTTTGAACTGGTATCATAACACCATGAGAACCATCTAATCCTCTCATTTTACAGATTTGGAAAAATCCTTCTATCTTTTCATTTACTCCACCAATTGGTTGGATTTGTCCTTTTTGATTTACAGAACCTGTAACTGCTATTGATTGTTTAATTGGTATTCCTGAAAGGCTTGAAAGTAATCCATATAATTCTGTACTTGATGCACTATCTCCATCTACTCCATTGTATAATTGTTCAAAACAAATACTTGCAGTTAAGCATAAAGGAATATCTTGGGCAAATAGTTCTCCTAAGTATCCAGAAAGTATATAAACGCCTTTAGTATGTGTTGAACCTGACATTTCAACTTCTCTTTCTATATTTACAACTCCTTGTTTCCCTGTATAAGTATTTACTGTAATTTTTGCTGGTTTTCCAAATGTATAATCACCTATTGTTAATACTGTTAATCCATTTAATTCTCCAACACATGAACCTGTTGTATTAATTAATAATGTATTTTCTTTTATCATTTCTATATATCTAGCATCATATTTTTTTATTCTTTCTACTCTTTCTGCTAATGCCTTATTTACTATATCTTCTGTTACAATTTTATTTTTTGATAATTTTGCCCATGTTCCTGCTTCTCCAACAACTTGTGCTATATCTGTAAACCTTGTTGATATTTTATCATTATCTCCTGCTAATCTAGATGCATATTCTACTATTCTAGCCATTGCAGTTCTATCTAATGGTGGTAATTCTTCTTGTTCACAGAATGTATGAACAAATCTTGCTAATTTATTAACATTTTCTTCGTTTATAGGTGCTGTTTCTTCAAATTCTACTTTTATTTTGAATAATTTTCTAAAGTCACTATCAATTGATAATAATGTATGATATATATTTGAATTTCCTATCAATATTACTTTTAAATCTAATGGAATTGGCTCTGGTTTTAATGAAATCATTGCCATTGATGAACGTTGTTCCATTGTATTATCTATACTTAATTCTTTTATTCTTAGAACTCTTTTTAATTCTTCATAACACATTCCATTTGCTAACAAGTCTTTTGCTTGGAAAATTATATATCCTCCATTTGCTTTATGCATTAATCCTGGTTTCAACATTGTAAAATCTGTTTTTAATGAACCATAATAGTTTTCATATTCTAGTTTTCCAAACAAATTTTGAAAAGAATAATTTGAGTCCATTACAACTGGACATCCTTCTCTATCACTATTATCTATAAATAGATTTACTCTATAATTTAAACAAGGATCTTGCTTTCTTTGTGCTGGTCCTTGTTGCATTTGTTGAGGATTTGGTGCTTTATCTTCTTCTAAAAAGTATGAAACATTTTTTAATACATCTTGTTTTACATCATTTAAAAATTGAGTAATTTTTTTGTTTCTCTTATATTTTGATTTTATATAATTAATATGTGCATTTACTGTTAATAAGGCTACATTTGATTGCCATTCTGATACCTTTTTATCAGATTGTCTTTCAATTTGTTTTATCACACTAATTGCATCCATAATCTGTTGTTGAACTATAACAGATTTTTCTTCATATTGTTTTTTTATCTCTTCATCTAATTTATCAAACTCTTCTTCTTGTATAACTTTTCCTTCTACAACAGGCATCATATAAATACCGTTTTGAGCTGATTTTACTTGGAATCCGTGTTTTTGTGAATCTTCATTTAATTTTGTAAGCACTACTTCTCTTTTTTCTTCAAATTCTTTTTTTATAAGTGCTTTTTCTTTTTCAAAATCATCTGCATTAAAAGTTTTCTTTATATCTTTTTTTACTTCTTTTATAAACCCTTCCATGCTTTCTTTAAATTCTTTTCCTTGGCCTGCTGGTAAAGAAACAGCTATTGGCTCATTTGGATTTTGAAAATTATATATATAACACCAGTCATTTGGAACTTTCTTTTTACTAGAAATACTATCTAAATAATTTTTGGTATACATTGTTTTTCCAACTCCACTTGGTCCTTCAATATATAAGTTATATCCTTTTACATCTACACTAATTCCAAATTCTAGTGCTTTTATTCCTCTTTCTTGCCCTATACCATCATTTATTGGTTCTAGTTCTTTTGTTGTTTCGAATTTAAACATTTTCTGGTCACATACCATTTTTAAGTCTCTATAACTTAACTCATTTTTTTCTTTCACTTTTTTCTCCTCCGTACATTTTTATTTTGTCCCACTTTATCTCTTTTATTTTATATTAGTTGTTCTTTTTTGTAAAGTTTTTTTGTGTATTTTTTTGTTGAATTTTTTGGAAAATAATCAAAAGAAAAAGCTGTAATAAACAATAGTTTATTACAACTTTAAAATACTATTCAGCTTTATTTTCTGTAGTTTCTTCTACTACTGGAGCTTCAGCAACTTCTTCAACAACTTCAGCTGGTGCTTCTGCTAAATCTTCTTTAATAGTAATTTCTCTATTTTCGATTCTAGCTCCAACCATTTCTTTAGTTTTAGAAGCTTTACCTGTTCTCTCTCTTAAGTAGTATAATTTAGCTCTTCTAGCTTTACCAACTCTAACTACTTCTACTTTTTCTACTAATGGTGAATGGATTAAAAATGTTTTTTCAACACCTACACCATAAGAAATCTTTCTTACTGTGAATGTTTCGTTAACTCCTCCACCTTGTTTTTTAATTACAATTCCTTCAAATACTTGGATTCTTTCTTTGTTTCCTTCTTTAATTTTAACATGTACTCTTACTGTATTACCAACTTTGATTTCTGGTATTTTATTTTTTAATTGTTCATGTTCTATTGATTTTATTATATCCATCGTATTTACCTCCTTCTTTTCCTATGCAAGCGGTGCCCTGAATTGAAAGTAAGCACATTGCACTATATTTTTATTTTTCTAAAAGGTCTGGTCTTTTTAATTTTGTATTTTCTAAAGACTTTTCCTCTCTCCATTTTTTTATGTTTTCATGATGACCTGATAATAATATTTCTGGCACCTTTACTCCCTCAAATGTCTCCGGTCTAGTATATTGTGGATATTCTAGTAATCCTTGTGAAAATGATTCTTCATTTGTTGAACTTTCACTAAGCACTCCTTCTACATATCTACTTACACTATCTATCAACACCATCGCTGGAAGTTCACCACCAGTTAACACATAGTCTCCGATTGATATTTCTTCATCAACTATTTTATCAATTACCCTCTGGTCAATTCCTTCATAATGTCCGCAAAGTAAAATTAAATGTTTTTCTTTGCTAAGTTCTTCAACTTTCTTTTGGTCTAACTTTTTTCCTTGTGGTGTTAAGTAAATTACTTTAGCATTTTCGTTTTGCACAGATTTATATGCATCATAAACTACATCTGCTCTCATAACCATACCAGCTCCACCACCATATGGAGTATCATCTACTTTTTTATGTTTGTCTTTTGAAAAGTCTCTAATATTTATTAAATTGATTTGTATTAGATTTTTTTCTTCTGCTCTTCCTAATATGCTTTGCTTTATTGCTTGAAACATTTCAGGAAAAAGTGTTAAAACATCAAATTTCATTTTTCCTCCATTAAATTAAACCTGGTAATAAATGAACTATAATTTTGTCATCTAATTTGACTTCTTTTATTACATCTTTTATTCCTGGTAATAAAACTTGTTTTCCTAATTCATTTTTTACTACATATATGTCATTACTTCCGGTATTATAGATATCATCAACTTTTCCAAGCAAAACACCTTCATCAGTATATACATCTAATCCAATTAAATCTGCAATAAAATATGTTCCTTCTTCTAGAGGAATTGCATCCTCTCTATCTATTTCTAGATAAGAATTTCTTAATTTTTCTGCATCTTCTGGATTTTCTATACCTTTTAGTTTTAGCAATACCATATTTTTATGATATCTTGCACCTTCTACTTGATAAAGTCTTTCTTCTTTTTTGGATTTAACATATACTTCTTTCAAATCATCAAATCTATTAATATCATCTGTAAAAGGTGTAACTTTTACTTCGCCTTTTATTCCAAATGTATTTACAATTTGACCGATTTCAAATCTTTTTTGCATGTTTGTACCATTCCTTTCATGGTATCTTGCATTGCATTCTATCCCATAAATTCAACTGTAACTTTTTTATCTTTTCTATTTGCTATAGCTCTCATTACTGTTCTGATAGATTGTGCAATTTTTCCTTGTCTTCCAATGATTTTTCCCATATCTTCTTCAGCAGCTTTTACTTCAAAAGTTATAGTTTTTTCATTTTCAACTTCTTTAATTTCAACAGCCTCTGGGTTGTCTACTAAATTTTTAATTATTGTTTCCAATATTTCTTTCATGTTTGCCTCCCACTAAGCATTTTTTACTAATGCTTTAACTGTATCAGTTGGTTGAGCACCATTTTTGATCCATTGTTCATATTTTTCTTTGTCTAAAACTATTGTTGATGGTTTTGTCATTGGATCATATGTTCCAATTTGTTCGATGATTTTCCCATCTCTTGGAGATTTTGAATCAGCTACTACTATGTGATAGAAAGGAGCTTTTTTCTTTCCTTCTCTTTGTAATCTTACTTTTACCATTATAATTCACCTCCTAATAATATTGCTATATATAAATTTAAAAATTTAATAACTTTGTTTATTGAATCTAAAATTTAAAGTTCTTTAAATCATTTGGATTCATGTTTTCAATATTTTTCATCATCTTTTTCATTCCACCTTTGTTTGACTTCATTTGTTTCATCATTTTTTGTGTCATTTCAAAAGATTTCATAAACTTATTTACATCTTGTACTGTTGTTCCACTACCTTTTGCAATACGCATTCTTCTGCTTCCATTTAATAATTTTGTGTTTCTTTTTTCTTGTGGTGTCATTGAGCAGATAATTGCTTCTACTTTATCAAATTCTTTGTCATCAATGTTTAAGTCTTTAATTTTATTCATTCCAGGTAACATTTTTAAGATTGATGATAATGAACCCATTTTTTTAACTTGTCTTATTTGAGCTAAGTAATCATCTAAGTCTAACTCGTCTTTGCGAAGTTGCTTTTCTAATTTTTCTGCATCTTCTTGAGATATTGCTTCTTCTGCTTTTTCTATTATAGATAGCACATCTCCCATTCCAAGTATTCTTGATGTCATTCTTTCCGGATTGAATACTTCTATATCACTTAGTTTTTCACCAGTTGCTGCGAATTTTATCGGTTTTCCAGTTACTTTCTTTACTGAAAGTGCTGCACCACCACGTGTATCACCATCTAATTTTGTTAATACTACTCCATCAATTCCAACCGCTTCGTTGAAGCTTTGTGCAATGTTTACTGCATCTTGACCTGTCATTGAATCTACTACTAATAAAATTTCATGTGGTCTTACACTTGTTTTTACATTTTTTAATTCTTGCATTAATTCATCATCTATGTGTAATCTACCTGCTGTATCTAATATTACTACATCATTTAATTTTGATATTGCTGTTTCTATTCCTTGTTTTGCAATTCTTACAACATCTTTTGTTGTTTCATTACTATATACAGGAATATTTAATTGTGCACCTACTACTTGCAATTGTTTTATTGCTGCTGGTCTGTACACATCACATGCAACTAACAATGGCTTTTTTCCTTGCTTTCTTAATAGATTTGCAAGCTTACCAGCTGTTGTTGTTTTTCCTGAACCTTGAAGACCTACTAGCATTATTACTGTTGGTGGATTTGATGTAAAATTGATTTTACTTTCTGTTCCTCCTAGTAATTCTACCATTTCGTCTTTTACTATTTTTATTACTTGTTGTCCAGGTGTTAATGATTTCATAACATCTTGGCCTAATGCCTTTTCTTGTATGCTACTTATAAATTCTTTTACAATCTTGTAATTTACATCTGCTTCAAGTAGGGCAAGTTTAACTTCTCTAAGCATTTCTTTTAAGTCTGATTCTGTTATTCTTGCTTTTCCTCTAATTTTTCTTGTTATTTCTTGTAGTCTTGATGATAATCCTTCAAATGCCATACTTTCCTCCTATCTTTTGTTTAGACTAAACAATTCAATTCTTTTTTTACTTCTTCTAATATATTTGTTACTTTTTTGTCTGATGAGTCTTTTTGAATTTTGTTCAAGTTTAACAATATATTTTGTATTTGCTTTTCTTGATTAATTGTCTTTTTCATAAACAATAGCTTTTCTTCGTATTCGAAAAGTTTTTTCTCTCCTTTCTTGATGATGTCCCTTACCGCTTGTCTTGTAATATTTTCATTTTCTGCAATTTCTGATAATGATAAATCTTGATTATAGTAGTAGTCTATTACTTTATATTGCTTTTCAGTTAATAGATTTCCGTAGATTTGCCATAACATGCTTATTTCTACCTTTTTTTCCATTCTACTACCTTCTTTCTTACGTAGTTGCTTATTTCTTTTTATTTTAAAACAAAATAAAAAGGTGTAATGCTAATATACTTTACACCTTTTTCATGAATTTGTCAAGTCTTTTAAGAAATTTTTATGTAATTTATATAGATATTCCTAAGAAACTTAACACAAAATAACAAATATAATAAATTGCCATTACTTTAGCAAATGTTTTTATTGCTTGCTCATTTTCTTTTTCATTAAACATTTCTTTAACAACAAAGAACATTAATACTGTAGAAATAACTCCCAAAAATCCTTTTAATGGATTTATTATATAATACATTCCTGAGCTTATCATTGTTAATAAACTTAAAACTGCAGATATTATTAATGGAACTTTTACTAATGCTACTGCACTTATTGCTGTTGGCATTGTTGTTTTGCTTTCTTTGTCTTTATTTAACATATAAATAATTGCTGCTGGTACTAATACTTTGGCAACTGGGCCTAAAACATTTTTTATCACTGTTAATATATTAAATTTAATATATTTGTATACTATACAATCAAGAATATAGTCTACTAAAACAATTACTACCCATAATGCAACTATTAATAATGCTGTTTTAAATACTTTATATTCCTTATCTTGGATAACTTCTTTTATTGCTCCAATTGGATCTTTAAATAGTTTTCCTATTAATCCTTTTCCCTTTTTTGCTTCTTCTTTAAAGTTAATGTCTTTCATTTGTTCTTTTGCTTGTTTAAATGTCTCTTTTGCTTCATTTTTGATTCCTTCGTTTTTTGAAGTTTCTTCTGTTTTAACTTCTTCTTGTTTTACTTCTTCTTGTTTTACTTCTTCATTATTTTCTTCCATAATTATCCCCTCCAACAAATTTATACTATTTTTGACTGCATTTGTCAATATTTATCACATTATTTCAGGATTATCTTTTATGATTTTTTCTACAATATTATCTTTCATTTCAAATGGAACAACATAGCCTTCTAATGTCTCTGCTTTTTCTTTTAGTAATTCATTTTCTTGATTTACATATATTTTAGATTTTCCTTTTCCATTTTTAGCTTCTTGCACTAAATTTAATACTGGAGAATTCCCATCAAACGCAATTACAACTGCTTTTCTTCTCTCAAATATTTCATAATTGAAACTTTTATATATTCCCAATTCTTCTGTTTCTGGCGAAATGCATATACCTTTAACTTTTTCATCTAATAATCTGTCTTTTACTTTTTCTGTTACTAATTTAGGCACAATTGCATCTATTTCAACTTTTTTATCTAGTTCTTTAGATATGTCTATAACAGCTTTTTCATATCCTTGCATTTTATGACCTATTACAAAATATACCTTTTCTGTATCTATGTTTTGAATAAAATCTTTTAATACTTTTAATCCATCTTCTGATGGTATTGTCTCTCTTCCTTTTGTGTTAAAACTTCCTCCTGCAATTATTACAGGAACTTTATCTACTGGCAATGTCTTTATTTTTTTTTTTAATTCTTTTTCTGTTTCAACACTATTTACAATTCTTAATTCATCATCTTCAGTAGTTTCTTTCATATTTTTCTCTTCTTCTGAAAGTATTGCTTCTCTTATTGTTCTGCCTGCTAAAAACTTCTCAAAATCTTTTTGTTTTTCTTCAAAATATTTATCATTATAATTTATAATTTCATCTTCTACATTTCGCATTTTTTCGAAATCATTCTCTGTTAGTCCCAATAAATTTTGAAGTGCTAATTGCTCATCAAATGTATCTGAACCATACATTCCACATCCATCAGTTCCTTGTATGCATTTTACTCCATTTTCTAAGAATTTTTTAATTGGATGATTACTTAAATCACTTAAGTTATTTAACCTTACATTTGATGTTAATTGAAATTCTATTACAACACCATTTTCTCTCATAAATTGCATTAATTCTATTCCTGATTTTGTATTTAAATTTTCAGAATATAGTCCATGTCCTATCCTGCATCTTGGCATCTTTTGACCATCTTCTAATGCGTTTTTTATGCACATAATTGATTTTCTAACATTATCTCTTAAGCTATCATTTTCTCCTGCATGTACTCTAATTGTAAATCCTTCATCTTGTTTTGCATATTTTACAATTTCATCAATAGCTGGTTGCAAGTCTGAAATATCATTTATTTCTTCTCCTATAAAGTCACTTCCAACAACATACGGACTTTTAGCAACCGCTTTTAATACATTTATATTTTCTTTTAAATATGTGCTACTAGTTTTTTGATCTTTTATTATTGTTAATGGTATTCTTCTTATTCCAACTAAAAATCTTATTTTTACACCTGTTTCTTTTTCAATAACAGGAAATATTTCATGTACTTCTTCTAGTAATTTTATTGCTGGTTCTCCTGTTTTGGCTAAGTCTGTGTCTGCTATTTCTACATATTTTATTCCTTGCTTTTGGTATTCTCTAGCAATCCATAATAGTTTATCTTGTCTTAATGTATTGTTTTTATATGGACTATTCGCACTTTTATCTTCTATCATTTTTAATAATATTGTTTTGATATCTTTTTCTGGAATTTTTGATATTTTATTTTCTTCTAACTTTATTTTTTCTTCTGATTCTGTTCCTTTTGCAAACACATATCTATAAATATAACTCTTTTCTAAATTAGTAAATACTGCTTGCCCGTCTTTCATAATTACTAAACTTGTTCTGATTTTTTCGATGTTATATTCTGCATTTTCTAGATTGTTTAATATAAAATCTGCAAAGTTTATAAATGTGTTATCATCAATTTTTCTAATTTTATATTTTCCTTGCAATGGTGAATTTTTAAATTGTTTTTCTATCTTTTCTCTTTGCTTATATATTTTTTCTTCTTGTTCTAAACTCATTTTTAAGTTTAATTTTTTTATATAATATAACGGATATCTTATTTGATGTACAATTCCAAGTGCAATTAAACAGTCTGGAAATAGATTTGCATTCATATGTGTATGTAAATCTGTTCTAAATTTTGATTTTTTTAATATATATGTTTTTACTATTGTTTTTTCTAGTGGTAATTTATAATTTTTTGTTTGTGACATTAGTGTTTTGGTTATTGCTGGAATTTTGGCTTTTATTTCTATCCTGTTTTCATATATATTTGCTATTTTTATTCCACCTAGTCTAAATATATATACTTCTTCATTGTCACTATTTATACTTGCCGGAATTTTTCCTGTTATGATTTTCATATCTTTTTCGTTTTTGATTGTTTCTAATTTACAGATTTTGGCTAGATTTGTTATTAAATTTCCTGTGTTGTGATTTGGAGTTTCTAATGTATATGTAATTTCATCTTCTTTTGATTTGCTTAATCTTACAATAATGTCTTTTTCTTTGTCTAAATAAAATTTGCTTATCATTGATTCTCTCCTTTTAAAAATATTAAGGTCTATTATAACATATATATTAATGTTTTGCAACGTTTATGTAAAGTATTTTGAATAATTAAAATATCTTGACATATAATAAAGTATGAGTTATAATAATTATAGCTTAAGCAAACAATGAAGTTTTGCAAATTAAAAAGACTAGGAGCACTAATCCTAGTCTTTTTCCCTATTTGTTGATTTCTTTTAATATATTTAAAATCAATTTTAATATTAAAATTTTCAACAACAGGCTAATGAAGTTTTTGAAATTTTGCAAATTTTCCCCTCCTTTCTTATTTTTTTCCTAGAAAGGATTATTTAATTATAGTCTATTTGAATATTTAAATACAACATTGGCCAAATTAACATAATATGATATAATAAATTTCGTTATAAGCTTATGCTTATATAGTAAGCCTCGTGTTTGTCGTATCAGTTAGACCTATATTAAAAAATTTTGGAGGTATATTATGGGTAAAGCATTTATCACCACTCTGGTTTGGGCAGCAATTGTGTTTGTGCTTATGGCACTGATTTGTTACTTCATAGGAATCGAAAGTTGGTTTATGCATACTTGGAATTGGGTTTTTCAATCTGCTTTAGGTTATTTTTTGGGATATTGCAGAGCAAAAAATATAATCAAAGAGATCATTAGCTAATTCTACCTATAGTAAAGCAGTACATTTAAATATGTACTGTTTTATTTTTTATAATTTATAGCCTTTTCCAATATATCTGTCAGTAATTTCTATCACTATTTCTTCTTTTTTCTCATATACTCCTCTAGGAGGTTTTAACATGTTCGAAATCAGAAAAAATATTTTAGAAAAAGAATTAAAATATGACAATACCGTTATACTAAAATATCACATAGAATATCCATCCATAAAAATTGATAATAATAGAATTGGAGAAGAAAGATTTAATTTATATAATAAAAATTTAGCTTTAGCATTACAAAAAAGAAGCGAAGAAGAACTTTATAAAGATAGTATAGAGCAATATAAATACAATAAAGAAAACAATTATCCTATAATGATATATGAAATTTATAGAAATTATGAAATCACATTCAATTCTAGAAACTTAGTTAGTTTATATGCTGATGAATACATATTTACTGGCGGTGCACATGGAGATACTATTAGGACTTCACAAACTTGGGATTTTAATTATAATACACTGTTGCAACTTTATGAATTCTATCCTAGAAATCCATATTTTTTACTTGGTATTTTTAAAAACATAAGTAATCAAATTTTAAAAAATCCTGATATTTATTTTGAAGATAATTGTAATTTGGTGCTTAATACTTTTAATCCACAAAATTTCTATTTGACTCCAAGAGGTATAGTAGTTTATTTTCAGCATTATGATATTGCACCATATTCTTCTGGTATTCCTACTTTTAATGTGTAAAATGTGAATTAAAAAAAGAGTGGTTAAGGATCCACTCTTTGATTAGTTTTTAAGCTATTATTTTCTTAATTCTGCCCCACATTTTTTAGAAACAGTATCAATAATTTTATTCATTAAAGCATTAACTTCATCATCAGTTAAAGTCTTTTTATTATCAGAGAAAGTCAATGAATATGCCATAGATTTTTTATCTAGACCAATTCCAACACCTGTGTAAACATCAAAGATTTCAATATCTGTAAGTAAGCTTCCACCTCCATTTTTAATAGCTTTTTCAACTTCTTTAGATGTTAATGATTTATCTACTACAAATGCAATATCTTTTTTTACATTTGGGAATTTAGAAATTTCTTTATATTTCATTTTTCCAACTTTCTTTTGGAATAATTCATCTAAATTAATTTCTAGAACAAATACATTTTCTCTTGTTACATTTGGATGTACTTTTCCTATAATTCCTACATTTGTGCCATTTACATTGATATATGCACTTTGTCCTGGATGCATTTCTTTTGGCATTTCTTGTTTCATAAAGCTATATCTACCTGCATATCCAAGATAGTCTAAAATTTCTTCTGTAACCCCTTTTATTGTATAGAAATCTACATTCTTAGTATTGTTTAATCCTGTTGAATATTTTCCTGTCATTAATGCACATAGTTTTGTATCTTCACCATATACATCACCTTTTTTATAAAATCCTTTTCCTATTTCAAATATTGAAATATCTTTTTGTTCTCTTGCTCTGTTATATTCGTAAATTTTATATAAAGATGGGATAACACTATATCTTAATGTATTTCTGTCTTCTGTTATTGGATCTAATAATTTTAATGGTTCAAATTCGTCTAATGTATATCCATTAACTTCTTTATCATTTATTAAGATATATGATAATGTTTCATTTAATCCTAAAGAAATCATTTTATTTCTGATTTCTCTTTCTGTTTTATCATAACTTCCTTTTCTCATTGGAACTACTGGAAGTTTTCCTTGGATATTATCAACTCCATATATACGACTTACTTCTTCTATTAAATCTTCTTTAATTGATATATCCATTCTTCTTGATGGAACTTTTACAGTTATTTTTTCTCCATTAACTGTGTATTCAAATCCAAGTTTTCTGAATACATTTAATATTTCTTCATTTGGAATATTTGCTCCTAATACATCATTTATATTTTTGAATGTGATGTCTATTTCTTTGTCTTTTTTACTTGTTGTATCATATGTAATTGTTCCTGTTACAACTTTTCCACCTGCATATTTTTCTTCAACTCCCCTTTGCTCATATTACTCAATACAGGAGCAGCAATCTTATATGCCATCTGTGCCCAATATTCACGGTCACTGATTTCCTTTTCTACCTTCCCCTTTTTAGCATAAGTTACTGTACTGAACACACACAATAAAATGAAGACCAGGATATTTTTATTTTTCATCATTACATTCAAATATAAAAAACAATTTTAATTATTCAGATATTTCACCATTTCAGAACCCGCCAACAGGAAAGCTCCTACCCCAAAGTCCGCAGTCGTCTCCGGTCCTACATTCTTATGTTGGTCTGCTCTTTCACCGATTGGTTGTACATAGCCTATCTTTCCATTGGGTTGCAAGGCTATTTCAGTCAAGTATTTCCAACCTTGTTTTATAACAGGTTCATAAGTTGATTTATCCAAAAATCCATTATTCACACCCCAAAGATACCCATAGGTAAAGAAAGCTGTCCCACTTGTTTCACGTCCCGGAGCCTGCACCGGATCCAACAAACTACGAGTCCAGTATCCCTCTTCCTGTTGTGCAGTAGCCAATGATTTAGCCATAGCCTGGTATATGGTAATATATTCAGCACGATGTGCATCATTTTCGGGCAGGTCCTGCAAAACTTTAGCCAAACCTGCAAACACCCAACCGTTACCCCTAGACCAAAAGTCTTTCAATCCTTGATTTGTCTTATGTTTCGGGTAGATGTATTTTCCATCGCGATAAAACAGGGCACTCTCCTCATCATACATGAGATTTTTAGCATAAGTAAAGTACTCATAGAGTTTATCCAAATATTGCTGATTATCTGTAACCTTATAAAGTTTGGTCATCACCGGCATTACCATATACAATCCGTCTGCCCACCACCAATAATCATTGTTGGGAGTTGACATTTCATATTCCATCACTTCCTTGGCACGGGCTATTTTATACTCTGCCGGCTCACGGTCCATGTTATACAAGTCAATATAAGTCTGGAAACAAATCTGCCAATCTCCGAAGAGAACATGTTCCATCGTTTCACCATAATTATATTTCCACTTGGATTTATCATCAGAAGTAGCTCCTTTCCATTGATTCTTTTCAGCCCATGCTTCCGAATACTTCTTGTAAGTCTCATTACCGGTTACTTCATAAGCTGCAATATTTCCGGTATGATAAGCAGCCGGATGCCAAAAGGCAAATGCCGGTTCCGGATTCTCCGCCTGCCAATAGTCATTTACTTTCTTAATAGTCTCAATAACCTTTGACTTTGTCCATACACTATCGGTAATTGCTTCATTCTGATTGTTACTCTTACCTGATTTACATCCTGCCATGCTAATACTGAAAACACAGCTTAATACCCAAAAAGAAATTTTTCTAAAGTTCATTAATTATACAGTTTTTCGTGGTTATTATTCAGGAAACAAAGATGCATCCTTTTTAGGACAGAAACGTCCTAAAATGCGTCAAAACCGTACAAAAATCATTCAACATATAAAAAATTGTCTTTTTGAGGAAAGAACTATCAGATATCCTTGTTATAAAGCATACAAACTACAAGCCCACCATAACTAGTCAATACAATCAATAATAACCAAAGAATCTGAATGTGCCATGCTATTTGTTTTTTTATCATATATCTAGTACCAATAATGCAAGGCACAATAAACACTATTAATATGGATAAAACGGAAATAAGATAGAATACAGCCATAACTTTCGAACTTTTATTTAATCCAGTATTTAACAAGCAAAGAAATTACAATGAAGCAATAGCTCAAAACATTTCCACTAAGTATCGCCCACATCACTGCCCGGCTCTTATCTTTAAAGATCCATCTCACGGTCAAGTATTCAAGCCCGAAACTTCCGGCAAACATCAGAATCCAAGTAATGAGCATAGTCGGAAAGAACGGATAAAGCTTTCTCCTATTAAGGACACCGCTCCAAACAAAATTCAATAATACTAAATTCATATCCTAATTGTTTTTATAGTATTTCGTCCCATACTCTGCGACTCTTATGCAACACGACTTTTATATCCTTGACCTTTCTCTTCCTTACTCTCACACTCTTCGTTTTCATACCGGGGTAATTAACCTTCAAAACTGCTCTCTTTCCGGATATTTGAAGGATGAATCGCCCATTGAGGTCAGAAAGCGTCCTATGAGCAGTTCCTTTTTCAACAATTTCTGCTCCTATTATCGGATGACCGCATTTATCCATTACTATTCCTTCTACAGAAACAGAATGTCTATCTTGTGAAACAAGAACAATTCCTCCAGCAACAATCGAAACTTTCTTAACAGTCTTCCGTCCTACGACCTCTACTTGTGGAAGCATAGTACAATTGTTCTTCAAACTATCTTCTCCCACCTTTTGTCCATATAAAGAAGTAGTCCCCATAGTAGACATTCCCAACGAAACACCTACTATTTTGACAGCCAGTCCTATTCTTTGACGAAAAAGAAGTTGCTCTTCTAAATAGCGGACTTCAGCTTCACATTTTGGACATGTACCTAGGCAATCTCCCCGATATCTACATTTAGATGTTACAAGCTTTATGTCATTCGCTTCCGCTATCTGTTTCCGGATTGTCTTCAATATCCGGCACTTTTGTTTACCTTCTTTCATCTTACCAAAACTTACGTCACATATTCTTAAAACTATCAGCCTCACATACTGTCAGATACAATAACTCTTTATCAAATTACAAAGTTGAACATCCATAACACATCTGTTTTTAATTAACAGTGACAAGATAAGGAAAATAAGCAGAATAAAAAAGAAAACCGTGTACCCAAAAAGTTTACATTTTTTCAATATCTCCTAAAGTATCCGAATAATATCGAAAAAAATTACAATGAAGAATCACTGATATTTTGAGAAGTAACATAGTATTGATATCAGAATGAGAGAAAATCTTATAAATATTACTTCGAGAACAACATAACTGCTCCGCAAACCAAGTAATAGACCGATTTTGACGGTATAATTCTTTTTGTATCAACTGACCTATATGTACCATGTTCCATCAAATTCATAAAAAGAAAGTTGTGGAAGGCACATAAAGCCTTCACATAACTTCTACCAATAATTAATCCTTAAACAATCTTTCTATTAAAACTAAACACACATCTATCTATTTACTTTGGGGAATAATCAAAAAACTAAACCCACACGGCCCGCCACCTCCATTTTCCAGCCGGACCAAAACTTTATTCCACCCCTGTCGAAACTGAAAAGGAGCGATATGTTCATCAATATTATACCAACTAGTTCCATAGTCACGCCATACATCCTTGCCGTTAATCCATACACGTCCGCTGTCATCCGTACCAATAGCCACCAGCATTGTAGTAGCTTCATCAAAATAAAGCTCGGTATAAGCATAGTAAGTTGAATGTCCGGTAGTCACAGGTGGCACATTGTGCATCGATTCACTTTGCATAAACTTCCAACGTAGCGTCCCGTCAAGCTGTACCTCGTCTCCGATAACTTTTAGCGGATCGGAATCCGTTTCCGCAATTCCTGTTCCTATCTGTCCATCAGTATATACAGCATCAAAGTCAATAGAAACTTCAGGTGGATGAACGATGGAAAAATCCTCCCGGCCGAAGCTCTCCCACGGTCCAATCATATACCATGTATTGATATAGAGCCATCCCTTACGTTCTACATCTTTAGAGAAACGCCGTCCGGGCAACGCTTGTGCTTTCACCATTTCCTTACTCAACTTCGATCCAGAATAAGCACTGAACGTTCCCTTTCCGCCTCCAGAAGCAGAAACCTCTCCACTGCCTCCCATCCCCATACCAGTTCCGTTCCCATTACCGCTACCATTGCCTCCGGGACCTCCATTCCCCGGACTGCCAGTACCTTGTCCCATTCCGTTTCCAAAATTACCAGCCTGACGAACTGCCCCGAACAACCCTTCCAAACGAGATTGTGCCAACCCTGCCTGACGAGTAGCTTGTCCGAGCAACCCACGATAATTATTCAAATCAGCAGTGCTCTTTATTTCCAATCCTCCACTAGCATTACTGCCTGCCGAAGTTGCCCACTCACTATCCCTTGACTGCATTCTTATCAATTCATCAAAACTCGGCATACGTGAATTACCCGCTTTCAAAGAACTATACACTTCAGGAAACGACTGTCCCTTGGATAAAGACTGTTTAGCAGCACTCACAGCCAAATGACTTTGTTGAATTTCAGCCTCATAGTCACGTAATACAGCATAAAGTTCTTCGACAGAAGCATTATCTGACGGATTTCCTGCTCGAGGAATAGCCCGTGCTTTCGATGTATCATTCGCATCAGCAGGTGCTCCCCACGGCAGTTTTCTTTTCTCCACTTTCGCCAACATATCGTCTTTACGCCGTCTCATTGTTCCAGCCATCGTTTGAAACTTCTTCACCTGCTCTTCCAGATTCTTCTTTACCAAAACTTCCGACTGTTCTACCAACTGTCTGGCATAATTAGCAGGTAGTGCCCGTTGTGCCTGTTCCTGTTTTACCTTTTCCGTCAAACTCTTTCTGGACTTTTGATTTTTCTGCTGTTTCATTTGCAAAGCTATCACCTCCTGATCCGGAGACGGCATCTTCCAAATATAGAGTGCTCCGCCCACAAAACAAATCAATGCTATCATCCATGATAGGATAACCGTCAGACGGCTACTCCCTGTTGTA
>ERZ825324.1369-NODE-1369-length-29481-cov-5.113607_pt1 | contig 29481 bp, 34 predicted proteins | sample MGYA00519859_ERZ825324 | MGnify/ENA primary metagenome ERZ825324 (study PRJEB31778, sample SAMEA3449198) | human gut metagenome | biome: human gut; feature: human-associated habitat; material: faeces | place: United Kingdom | collected 2010/2012 ... | reverse complement strand
AATATCATTGATAGTACCATCATCAAACTTCTCATAATAATGATTATCTGAAGAAGTCTAGTGTTTTTGATGTAAATGTGATATACTTAGTATGCAATATATTAAATAAAGTGCTATGTATTTATATAATTTATTAATAATAAGAAGGAAAATGCAATGAAGATAAAATGTTTATTTTGCAATGATATAATTGAATCCAAACATATACATAATTTTGTAACTTGCAAATGTGATAGTTGCTATGTAGATGGTGGACAAGATTATTTACATTTTGGAGGCAAAGATTTTAGTAAAATTCTAATTTTGTTTGATGATGGAACTGAAATCATAGCAAGTGATGATGTGAATTATCGAAAAAAATATAAAGAATGGGAAAATCAAAAATATTAATTTGCTATATGTAATTTTAGTATTTATAATATCTACTGTTATAATCAAGATTGATTCTACATTATGGATAAATGTTTTTGAAGTAATGATTACAGCATATTTTACAATAATTTATGAGGAGATGAAGTCTATGAAAATATTTTCACATGGTGTTAGCTCTTGTATATGTGTAGAAACAAATGTGATATTAAGTAGATATAATACTAAAAATATATAGATTAGAGCGTTAGGTTCAATTCCCAACCTACACACCAAGCAGACAAGAATGTCTGCTTCTTTTAATTGAGATGAAAAATAATAAATAATACAAAAAAGGTACTATTTTTGTAAAGAAAACATAGAATATTATATAAAGTTTTATAAAAATAATACAAAATGTATTAAAAACAATTGACTTATATTAAAAAATAGTGTAAAATAGTATAGAAAAGTTCAAAAATGATACAATATTATAGGAGGTTGATAAAATGTTCACATATATAAAAGCTAAAAATTTTAAATCTTTGAAAGATATTGAATTCAATTTAAATAAAACAAAAACTAAGACAAATCAATTTATATCTATTTATGGTGAAAATGGAAGTGGAAAAACTAATATTGTAGAATTATTTAAATTATTACAACAATCAACAATGTCAAGAGCAATGGATATTGCGATGAATAAAATGCCAAAAGAGTTTTGGAAAATACAAGAAGAAATGTCAGATCAGTTACCAACAGAGATAAGACAAATTTTCCAATTATCACTTAATTTAAAAGAATATAGAATGATAGATGAAAAAGAAGCAACTGAGATTGAGTATGGTTTCAAAATTAATAATAAAGAAGGATTTTATTATATAAAATTTGATGATGAAATTATAGAAGAAAAACTATATTATACAGCTGGAAAGCAAAGAGCATATCTATTTGAAATAAAGAAAGAAGATAGCAAAATTATTAAAAACTTAAATAAGAATATATTTATCAATGAAAAATATAATGAAGAATTAATCGATGGAATTGATAAGTATTGGGGAAAATATACTTTTTTATCACTATTATCATTTGAAACAATAGAGAAAAATAAAGACTATATAGATAATAATATATCTAAAAATATTATAGAAGTAATAGATAAAATTTGGTTAATGACAGTTCATGTTGATAAAGGTGCTTTAAAAATAATACCAGATAGTTTTGTAAAAGTAAGGAAATTAAATAATATACAAAAAGGAATTGTAAAAAAAGATAAGTTACCTGAAATAAAGAAATATGAAAATGTTTTAAATATATTTTTTACACAAGCATATGCAGATATAAAAGAAGTCAAATACGAAATAAATGAAAAAGAAGACAGAATCTATTATGAATTATATTTTAATAAAATGATAGGAGGACAAATAAAGTCTATACCTTCTAGACTTGAATCAGATGGAACAAGAAGAATACTAAATCAATTTGATACAATAATAGGTTCATTATTAGGAGAAACAGTTATATTAGATGAAATAGATAATGGAATACATGATGTACTAATGAAAAATATTATAATGTCAATAAAGGACGAGATAACAGGACAATTGATAATAACAACACATAATACACTTCTATTAGAAATATTACCAAAGGAAAATATTTATATATTGTCAACAGACTATAATGGAAACAAAAGGATAAATTCTATAAAAGAATATGGAATTAAAATACAAAAAAATAATAATGCTCGTGATTTGTATTTTAAAGGTGTTTTTGGTGGAATTCCAACAACAGACTATATTGATTTTGAAGAAATCAAATATGCTCTAGAAGGTAATGAGGGAACAGCTGATGGTGAGAAAACCTAATTACTGCAAAGGGATTGTAATAGCACATGGAAAAAGTGAATTATTGTTAGCAGAGCATATAAAAAGTAACTTACATTTGCCTATAGAAATATATGCAGAAAGTAATGGAAAAACGAGCATACAAATAGATAGTTTAATGACAGTATTAGGGAATAACATTTTTAAAAATAAAAGAGAGTTTAACAAAAGATATATTGTAGAAGAAGAAAAAGGAATATTAAAAAATTTTTCATTAATGCCAATAATGGATTTGGACGATACCAGTGAAGATAGAAAACAAAAATATATATCAGGAGAAATGTTTAAAAATCATTGGTTAAATCCTTACATAGTTCCAATTTGGAATAAAAATAATCTAGATGAAGTATTGTTAGATTTAAAACTAATAGATAAACTACCAAATAATAAAGAGAAAGGTAAGGTATATAGAGATTTGTTTCCAACAAATAGAGGAGAATCGGATGAAAAACAAGTTGAAGATTTAATGAAAATGTTTGAAAAATCAAATAGAACAAACATGCAAGTTTTTATAAAAAAATGCCTTGATAGTTTATGAATCATAGCATGGAAAGTGGATAGATATATTAAATTATTAATAATAAATTATGTATTTCAATAACTTTTAAAGATAATTAGAATTTATAAAAAACAGGAGGTATGAAATAATGAGTTTACAAAATCAATTTGAAAGATTTAATGAGAATATAAGATTATCATCAAAAAAATTAGAGGAGTTAAGAGAAAAAAGAAATAAAATATTGGATAAACTCAGAAATAACAAAGATTTACCAAGTTTTGAAGAATTTGGACAAGGTAGTTATAGAATGGGAACTGAAGTTGAACCTATAGACAAAGATTATGATATAGATGTTGGACTAAGATTTAATGTGAATAAAAATGATTATGAAGATCCATTAACATTAAAAAAACAAATTAGAGATATTTTAAAAAATCATACTGAATATGGTGCACAAATTAAAACGCCATGTGTAACTGTTACATACAAGAAAGATGGAGAAACAGCTTATCATGTAGATATTGTTACATATACTTACGAAGATAAAGAGAATAAGGAAAGCCAATTATATCTAGCAAGAGGAAAAGAATTTGCTAAAACTGAGAATATAAAGTGGGAAAAAGCAGATCCGCTAGGATTAATAGATGAGATAGAAAATAGATATTCTGGGGAAGATAAAAATCAGTATAAAAGAATAATAAGATATTTAAAAAGATGGAAAAATTTAAATTTCACTTCTGACGGAAATAATGAGGTCCCAGGAATAGGAATTACATTATTAGCATATAATTTATTTTTACCGTCAAAGGATTATGATTATTTAGAAGAAAAATATAAGTATAATGATTTAAATGCATTAATTGACTTTGTTGAAGATATAAAAAATAAATTTATATCTCAATATGATATAGGGAGTGGTGATTATAAATATTCTATATCCTTAAATTTACCAGTTGAACCATATACAGATGTGTTTAGTAAAATGACATTAAATCAAACAAACAATTTTAGAAATAAAATTTGTAAATTGTATGATGACTTAATAATTGTAAAAGATGAAACTGATATTATTGAACAGTGTAAAAAATTAAATCAAATATTTGGAGAAGATTTTGAAGTGCCAGAAAAGAAAGAAGAATCAAAGCTTCAAAAAAACTTTATCCCTCCAAGTAGTGCTTCAGGAATCAAATGAAAGAAAAGATTTTAAGTATATTAAAAAATATAGAATATTTAAGTGATACATCTTTTATGAATGAAACATCATATAATAATGAAACTTACAAGTTGATTTTCAATTCACTAATGAAATATAAAGGAATACATTTTAAATTAAAAATATGTATTCCTAAAGACTGGGACAGAAGATTAATAGACATATATGTTGTTAACTTTTTGGAAATACCCTATATCCCACATATAGGAGACAAACGGAAAACTATGTTTATTTCAATTAGAGGGAATACTTATTGAAAAAAATTTAATTGGTATATTAATAAATTGCCTACAAAGAATGAAAGAAATATTAACTAGTGGTATAGATAAAAAAAACATAGAAGATTTTGTAACTGAATTTAATTCATATGTCATTTTATCTAAAGATGTTAAATACTCTAAATTATTGATGGATACAGCTGACAAAGTTACAAATATTAAGTGTGCAGTTAAGTATAAACAAAGAAGAATAAAAAATAAAATTTATAACATTGAAACTGATAGGATTTTAATTTCATATAATGAAAATGATTTTAGAATGTATAAAAATAAAGTTACAGTATATAATGGACTTTCTATATATGTAGAAAGTAAAGATTATATTTACCCACCAGATTGGAGAAAAGAAATTGATATAGGCTATGTTAATTATTTGATAAATAGAAGTTTGGATGAAGAAAAAGTAATTAATAAATATTTATCAGAAAAAGGCAAATACAAATTTTTAATATTTACTATTAAACAGCCAAATGGTAAAAGTGTAAATATAGGAATTCAGTTAACAAGATATACATTTGATCAAGAAAGAATGATTTTTTTGAATGGTGCTAGGTTTAGTTTATTAAGTATCGATCCTATAAATCCAAAGCAATTATGTATAAGAGGTGGAGGAGATACTGAATTAAGTTCAAAAAAAATATTAGTAATTGGATGCGGATCTATAGGAGGATATTTAATTGAACAGATTGCAAAATCTGGAATCAATAATATTGAGGTTGTAGATGATGATATATTAAAAGAGGAAAACATTTATAGACATATTTTAGGAATGGAATATGTAGGAAGATATAAATCAGAAGCTATATGTGAATATATTAAAAGAAATATTCCACATATAAATATTACTGGAACTCAAACAACAATTGAGGAAGCGCTAGAAGATGAATCAATAAATTTAAATAACTATGATTTAATTATATCTGCCATTGGAAATCATAATATTAACAGATGGTTAAACGAATATATACATAAAAATGATATAAAAAGCACAATAATGTATTTATGGAATGAAGTACTGGATATAGGTAATCATATATTGATAACTAATAATAAATACATAGGATGTTATGAATGCTTATTTAAATTAGATGATAAAGATGAAATTTTTGATAGGACATCATATTGCAGAAATGGACAAAATTATACAGTTCAAATGCAAGGCTGTGGCTCTGAATATCTACCATATAGTTCTACACACTCATTAAGAATAGTAACATATGCAATAGATTTTATAAAAAAGATAATTTATGAGGGATTAGAATGTAATATATTATTTTCTTTGAAGGGAACAGACCGATATTTTAAGAAATTAGGATATTCAACTTCAAATAGATTTGATAAACAAGATAACAGTGTAAAAATATTAGAAGGAGAGAAGTTCAAGCAAAATGAATGTGAATTTTGTAAAAAAATCCAATGATATAGTTTTAAATGATTCAGGAAGAAAGGTAAAAATTACAGAAGAAATTATAAATCTATTTAAAAGGTATAGACAAGTTGAAAAAGAACCTGAAGCAGGAGGAATTTTAATAGGAAGAGAAGACAAAAATAACGGTAATTTAATAATAGAGTATGCAACATATCCAATGGGAAAAGATATAAGAAAAAAATATAGATTTTATAGGAAAGATGAAGGACATATTAAGTATTATAATAAAATTTATAAAGAGAATAATGGAATATATGCTTATATTGGAGAGTGGCATACACATCCAGAAAAATTTCCTACTCCATCTTTGATAGATAAAAAAAATTGGAAAAAAATATGGAATAAAAAAGAGAATGGAGATTTATTTAATGTTATTGTTGGAACAAAAGAAATTAGAATTTGGAAATGTAATTTAAAAATAGAAAGGATATATTAACAAGATGTTAAAAAAGAAAATAAAATTGATAATAAGTATAATAATACAAATACTAATTCCAATAATAGTTATTATTATACCATTATTATGCCCTGAATTTATTAGGAACATGATAATAAATATATATGAAACTTTATTTGGAAACGAGTGGAAGATTACTACATATCAAAAAATAATTACTTCTGCAATGATATGGCTTGGAATATTTATCTTAAATAGACAGGTTTTTCAAACAGAATTTTTAAAAGGAGATGTATATGGTAGTAAATTTATAATATGGTATTGTTTAGCTAAAATATTAGGATATAATAAAATATCATTAGTAAGAAAACCATATAATATAATATTTAAAATAGTAAAATATAAGATGTTTGAAATTATACCAGATGAAATAGAAGAAGACGATGTTGAAGCATATGTTGATTATAGTAATATAATGGATTCAAATAATCTTAGAGAATGTAATTTAATAATATCAGATACATATGAAATAAAAAAAGAACAAATTCCAGAATCTAAAAGAAATTTAGATACAATATATGTATATAGAGATAAAAGTGAAAAAGTAAACAATAGAATATATAGTTCTAAATTTTTAGCTAAAATAGGAGAAGCTTTTGAAAAAGCACAGAAAACAGGAGGAAAAATAAATTTATTTTTAACAACTAATACAAGAATAACGAAGGAGATGATAGAAAAAATTTTAATGAAAGGTGATAGAAGTACATATAATATAACAATTTTTCTACAGAAAGATAGTGGAACTAGAATGTTTAATAAAAAAGGAATAAAAGTTTAATGAGAAATAGGAATTATAATATAAAATTTATAATTCCTATTTCATTTATTAAACATTAATTTTTAAAACATCCACTAAAGAGTTGTAGTCCGTCACAAAATCCATTCCTATAATACTTTTCATTCCAATATCCTAGATAATCCAAGAAATTATCATCAAGAACATTAAGTTGTTTTTGAACATAAGCTCTATTTTGTTTAGGAATACTATTTAAGATTTTTTTAGAAACCTCATCAAAATAAACCCAATGTTTTCTATCCTCCTCGCAAGTAAGAGAAGAAAGTTCATCTTCTCTAAATAATAACCATTCCTTTAATAAATTTTCACTTTCATTATTGTTTAAAATATCACAAATTTTCATTGTTAAAACCTCCATTTTTATTAAAAATTATTGGGGACAAATTGGGGACAATCGTTGCAAAAAATTACAAAATTTAACCGATTTCATAATCTTACCAATTTGCTCTAACCCTATTAAAACTAATAAAAACTCAAGTTAACAAAATTTCTCAAAAATCACAATCAAATTCTCATAACCCGAAGCTCATCCCCTCATCATCTTCAAACGCAAACCATCCACCACCACTCCAAAATAAAAAACAAAAAACCTTGTACAACCACCCATAAAATGATAAAATAAGATCAATAAAGCAAAAAACATCCCCAAAAACAAGAAAAAATAAAAAAAGAACAAAAGTAAAAAAAGATAGGAGAAACAAATGGAAAAAGGAAAAATAGGAGAAGAAATAAAAATAGAGCCAAAAGTAAACACAATATGGGAAATAAAAGAAATAGCAGACGACTTCATGAATCCACTAGAAATATTCAGAGAAGCAATATCAAATGCATATGATGCAGGAGCAAAAGAAATAGACATACAAGTATATATAAACAAAAACAATGAATACGACAATCTAACAATAAAAATATCAGATGATGGAAAAGGAATGACAGAAGACCAGTTAAGAAACTTTTGGAATTTAGGATACTCAGAAAAAAGAAACGAAGAAGGAGAACTAATAGGATCCAAAGGGCATGGAACAACAATATACCTAAAATCAAAATATATTCAAGTAAAAACAACAAGTGAAAATGACGCATTTGAATCAATATGTATAAATCCATCACAAAGTTTAAGGAATAATCAAAACTATAGCCCAAAAACAAAGAGAATAGAAAAATATGAGAAAACAGGGACAGAAATAACTTTAGAGGGATATGTACAAGATGAAAGTGACTACAAATATTTTCAACAAAATGTGATAAAAGATTATATAATGTGGTTTACGAAACATGGATCATTTGAAAAAGAAATAGGAAAAAATAATTATGCAGATAATATTATAAAATTAAAAGCTTTTGATGAAACAGAAGAAATAATTCCATTTGGACATGTATTTCCAGCAGAAAATACAGATATTGAGAAATTAAAAGAAAAATATTATAGTTGTGCAAGTGATTACTATGTAAAAAGATTTGTAAAGTCAGGCTGCATAAGCAATTATCCAAACTATAAATATGATATGGTAATTTATGTTGAAGGAACAGGAGCTAAAAAAGAATACAACAAAATGATTAGTGATAATAAGAAAAACCAAGTTGTAGGAGCATATAAAATAGCTGATAGATATGGATTATATTTATGCAAGGATTATTTTCCTATTCAGAAAATAAATGAATGGATTTCAAGCTTTGGAACAGGGTCAAATTCATATGGATTGCTGCATGGTTTTATAAATTGTCAACAGTTTGATTTAACTGCAAATAGAGGATCAATCTCTGTAAAAAATAGAGAGGTAATGGAAGCTTTAAAAGAAGAAGTTCAAGAAGTTTTACAAGAAATCCAAAAAGACATTTATAAAAGTGAAAAAGGTTTAGATATATTGAATTCTTACAAAGATGAGATACGAACAAAAGAAGTTGAAGAAAATGAATTTGAAAAAAGAAAGAAGAGAATAAAGCAAAAAGAGATATATAAACATAAAAATGTATTGCTATATGAACCCAAAAATGAATCAGAATTGTACTACGTATATAGCATATTAAACACATTATACCCAGAAGAGTTTGAATTTGAGTCATTAGACTATAATTCAAGCAATGGAATTGATATGATAGTTCAACCGAAAAAGCAATCTGTTAGAGATCCTGAATACAAATATGTTGAACTAAAATATATGTTGAGTAAAAATGAATTCAATCATTCTTTTAAAAATATTTCATATATTTTGTGCTGGGATATAGATAAAAACATAGAAGATGGTGCTACATTTTCATCAAAAGTAGATGGAGATGAATGGATTTATAGACCAGGAAATAATAAAATATTTTTGGATAGTGGAGAGAGTAATGTTAAAATTGAAATAATTAAATTGAAGGATATTTTTGATAAACATATAAATAGAGAAAAAGAAAAAATAGAAGCAGAACTTTAATAATATTAATTTTTACAATTGAGCCATATTTTTAAGAATTTGTGGCTCAATTGTAATTTTTTTGTCACATATAAAAAATTATTTTATAAAAGTAACATAATCATCTTTTCTAGGAGCAGCATGTAAAGAATCAAGAGGAAGAGCTGGATAACCAAGAACACAATGACCAATTCCAACATAGTTATCAGGTATATTCCATTTTTCCAAAAGTTTCTTTCCCTCATCAGATTCAAACTCTTCTTTAGCTCTATGGATCCAGCAAGAGCCGATTCCAAGAGAATAAGCTGCATTCATAATATTTCCAAGCACAAGGCTACCATCTTCAACAAATGTTTTAAAATTTTTATCTGCAAGGACCACAATTATTGTTGGAGCGCCGTAAAAAGGGTCAATCTTTTCTGCTAGATTTTTTGTCCACAAAAACTTTGCATTTAAATTAGAAAGTTCATTTATTGTTTCTTTATTTTGAATGACTACTATTTTGGGTGACTGTTTATTCATTCCTGTTGGAGCATAAGTTCCAGCCAATAAAATTTGTTTAAGTTCATCATCTTTTATTTGTTCTGTTTTAAACTTTCTTACACTTCTTCTATTAATTAAGTTTTCAATTGTAGAATTCATAATATACCTCCAAATATTTTTTTACATTATATCACAAAAATCTAAAATTTCCTCGTAAAATTCAATAAAAGATGATATAATACAAACAGCATATAAAAAAGTGTTTGAGTGGTTAAAATAATTAAAAAGGAGGTAACTATGTGCACAGCAGCGACATATAAAACAAAAGACTTCTACTTTGGAAGAACATTAGATTATGAATTTTCGTACAAAGAAGAAGTAACAATAACACCAAGAAATTACGAATTTAAATTTAGAAATAAAGAAACAATCAGCAATCATTATGCAATAATAGGAATGGCATATGTAGCAGAAAACTATCCATTATATTATGATGCAATAAACGAGAAAGGCTTAGGGATGGCTGGGCTTAATTTTGTTGGGAATGCTCATTATAATGAGCCAGAACAAGAAAAAGATAACATAGCCCAATTTGAATTTATTCCATGGATTTTGAGCCAATGTGCTACAACAAAAGAAGCTAAAACTTTGATAGAAAAAATCAATTTATTAAATGTTTCTTTTAATGCTCAACTACCATTAGCACAATTGCACTGGATAATTTCTGATGCAGAAGAAGCAATAACAGTAGAAGCGGTAAAAGAAGGAATCAAAGTATATGATAATCCAGTAGGAGTATTAACAAATAATCCGCCATTTGATAAGCAATTATTTGCATTAAATAATTATATGAATTTATCAAACAAATCGCCTAAAAATACATTTTCAGCAGATTTAGAACTACAACAGTATAGTAGGGGAATGGGAGCGATAGGCCTTCCAGGAGATTTATCTTCACAATCTAGGTTTGTTAGAGTGGCATTTGTAAAAATGAATTCAGTATCAAGTGATGAGGAAAATGAAAGCGTAAGCCAATTTTTCCATATTCTTAATTCAGTTGACCAACAAAGAGGATGTTGTCAACTAGATGATGGAAAATATGAAATTACAATTTATACTTCATGTTGCAATGCAACTAAAGGAATATACTATTATACAACGTATAATAATCATCAAATAACAGCAGTTGATATGCATAAAGAGAATTTAGATGGAAATCAACTTATTAGATATCCTTTAATAAGTGGTGAACACATAAATTTTCAAAATTAATATTAAATATCCACAAAAGGTATTCTTTTGTGGATATTTGTGGTATTATAAATAAAAAAAGGAGGAGAAAAAATGGATATTACAATTGATGTAGGAGATTACAAATTAAATGTGAGAGGTTCAGTGCTAATTGAACACAATGGAAAGATTTTAGCACATAGAAACATCAACTCAAATCATTATGCATTGGTAGGAGGAAGAGTAGAGATAGGCGAGGATTCAGAAACTACAGTAAAAAGAGAGATAATGGAAGAACTAGGCAAAAAGATAGAAGTAACTGGATATGTTGCAACAATAGAAAACTTTTTTGAGATGAAAGGTTCAAAATATCATGAGATTTTATTTGTACATAAAGGCGAATTTGTAAATGAAGAAGACAAAAAAATAGAGTATACTTTGAAAAATTTAGAAGGCAAAGATTATTTACAATATGAGTGGCTAGATATTTCCAAAATTGATGAATATCCATTGTGGCCTCTAGTGATAAAAGATGTTATTAAAGAAAACAAATTTCCAGTGCATAAAATATTTAAAGACAATAAATAGGGGGAAATATGGGAGAATTTTGGGATATATATGATGAGAATCGAGTGAAAACAGGCAGAACTGCTGAAAGAGACAAGTATGAATTTAAAGAGGGAGAATATCATATTGTAGTAACTGGAATAATTTTGAATTCTAAATATGAAATTTTGATAAGTAAGAGAGCACCATGGAAAAGACACGGAAGTTTATGGGAATGTAATGGAGGTTCGATTTTATCAGGAGAAACAAGCTTAGAAGGAATTTTGCGAGAGTTAAATGAAGAGTTAGGCATAACATTTTCAGAAAAAGATGCAATATTTCTTAAGGAAGTTAAAAGAAACAAAAAGGTACCAGATTTTAAGGATTTATGGCTATTTCAAAAAGACATTTCAACAGATGAAATTTCATTTCCTGATGGAGAGGCGACAGAGGCTAAATGGGTTACAATTGAACAATTTATGAATATGTATAAAAATAATGAAATTGTACCTACTATAGATTTTAAGGATGCAGAATATAAGATGGCTGTTGAAGTTTTAAAGAAGATGAAGTCTGAAAAATATTATGATAACACAGAATCAAATATGCCTAGAAAAAATGTGAAATATTTTATAGAAAATATGAAAATTCAACCAGGAAAAGCAATTGATATAGGCTGTGGGGCTGGAAATGATACTGTTTACCTAATAAAAAACGGTTGGAGTGTAACTTCAATTGATAAAGAAAATGTTGAAGAAAGAATTTCAAAAAGATTAAACAAAGAAGAATTAACAAGATTTAATTTTCAAAAACAAGAACTTGAAACCATAAAATTGAAAATGTCTGATTTAATTATTGCAAATTATAGTTTATCATTTTGTAATAAACAGGAGTTTAATAAAATATGGAAAACTATAGAAGAAAATATAGTTCAGGAAGGTTATTTCGTAGGAAATTTCTTTGGAATAAATGATTCTTGGAGTAAGTCTAAAATTAATATGACATTTTTTATAAAAAATCAAGTGATGGATTTGTTTAAAAAATTTGAGATTATTAAATTTGACGAAATTGAGAAAGATGCTCTTACAGGTCTTGGAAAAATGAAACATTGGCATATATTTAATGTGATTGCGAAGAGAAAATGATTAGTATATATACAAAAAGCCAACCTAAAATTCATACCGCCAAATATAGTATTTTCGTTGAAAATATGATATCATAAAATGTAATATTCAATGGAATAAATATTAATAAGAAAGGATGGATGGTATGGAACCTAAACCTATGAAAATTTTAATCATAGAGGATGATATAAATGATTGCAACAAATTTTTAGAGTGTGCCAAAACAAGAAAAGATATAGAGATAGTAGCAATAACAGATTCAGACATTGAAGGATTAAGATATGTAAAGACAATGCATCCTGAAGGAATTGTTCTAGATTTAGAGTTAAATAATAGTGCTACAGGAAATACGGACTCTTTAGAATTTGTACCAAATTTAAAGAGATTAAACTTAAATTATGAACCAATAGTAATTGTAACAACACATGTAAATTCAAAAAGAACATATGATATTCTTCATAAAAGCGGAGTTGATCTGATATTGTATAAAGATCAACCAAAGTATTCTTGTAACCTAGTTTTGAACCATTTTATCAATTTAAGAAAAAGTGAAACAGCTATGGAAGACAAGCAATCTGTTGAAGAAATATTAAAAGATGAGAAAAGTAGAATTTCTAGTTGTATTAATAAGGAATTAGAATTAATAGGTATAACCTCAAAATTAAAAGGAAAAGATTATATTCATGATGCAATTTTATATTTAGTTCAGAATGAAAATAGTGATATAAATGTTATTCAATATGTATCAAAAATTCATAAAAAATCTGCAACTACAATAACTAATGGTATACAAAATGCAATTTTTCATGCTTGGAGAGTTACGGCTATCGAAGATTTAACAAAACATTATACTGCAAGAGTTAGTTATGAAACTGGTGTACCTACGCCAATGGAATTAATTTATTTTTATAGAGATAAAATAAAAGAAATGATTTAAAAAAGAGAAGTAATTTGATTAAAATCAAGTTACTTCTTTTTTATTTTATCTTTTCTTTATGAACAATGATAGTTTTTCAATTATTTCAATAGCTTGAATAAGCTCTTCTTCTGAATAATTTTTCAAAAGTTTTTTGGCTTTATTTATGCAAGTATCGTCAAGCCCGAATAAAATGTAGTCTGCTGAATGACCACTTACTTCACGGAATTTTCTTAGGCTATAATAAACCAAATTTCCTTTTCCTTCTTCTACTAGTCCAAGAAATTGGCTTGATGTTCCGATTTTTGTTGCTAATTCTGTTTTTGTCATTTTTAATTCGTTTTCTCTAATATCTTTCATTCTTTTGCCTCTTTCAGCTTGTTCTTGTCTTTCTACTTCAATTGATACATTTGATCTTCTTCTACCCATAATTAAACTCCTTTCTGTTTTTATATAAATATTTTACAATATAAAAAGAACAATCTCATGGAATAAAAATATAGTAAAAAATGGTAAAAGATGAGAAAATCTGAAAAATAATAAAAAAATAAATTTGAAAGACGACACTTACAGATTGTGTAAAAATATAACGCCTGAAAAAATGATGTAAAAAAATGAACAACTTATATTATTTTTTACTAATAATTTCAATATTTTTCTATCACTAAATCCCGCTGGTATCAACGGTTTGAATGATATTCTTAGTGTAACGAAAACAAGATAGATCGTGCACAAAGGATAAAAAGGTGGTGGAGAAACATGAAAAGAAGAGAAAATTGGTTTGATGATTTAGCAGAATGGCTAAAAAAATGGTGGGTATAGAATTTTAAATAAGCAATACAAGAAAACATCTTGTATTGCTTATTTTTTTCTTTTGTTGTATAATTATACATTAAAGGAGAATTAAAATGGTAAATATTAATAATAGTCTTATAATAGAATTTATTGAGAGGTTCTTTGTGATAATTTGTGTTCAAATTACAATATTTAGAATTTTAAATGATAGAAGAATCTTTTCGCTAAAAAAGTGTTTGGGATATATAGGATTAGGTATAACTTGTTATATTGTACAAGTAATAAATTATAACATTAATTTCTTTTCTGGAACATTAATGTTAATATTTCTTATGAGTATTATATCTGCAAGTTTAACTAAAAAGAGTATAGGATACAGCATAATTATGGTAACTATAAGTCTAGCACTAAATTATGCACTTCTTTTTATGGCGATTATTATTGTTTTTACTATAAACAGTAAAATTATATCAATATCTAGTGATAGTATAAATTTATGCATGATAATATTATTAGAGAGTGCAATGCTTTGTAGTATATTAAAAAGTAAGAGGCTTAAGTATGGAATTATTTCTTTGCAAAATAATATAAATAATGATTATGTAGAATTGATTATTTTAAGTATTAGTATAGGAATTATATACATGGGAATGATAATTTATGATATGCAAGCTTTTGTTGTGAAAGATATTATTTGTATTTTTGCAATCTTTTCAATCATCATGTTCATCACCATCCAAAAATCCTTACAGTTATACTACAAGCAGAAAATGCTAATAAAAGAATTAGACGAAACAAAAGAAGACTTAGCAAGAGCAGAGAACAAGATAAAAATATTAGAAAAAGAAAACATAGAAGAAAGTAAAAAGAGGCATACGATAATACACAAACAGAAATCGATAGAATATAAATTAGAAGAAATGTTAACAAAAACAGAGATGAGCACGGAAGAAGTAGCAGAAGTAAGAGAAAGGCTAGAAAAGCTAAACAAAGAAGTCTATACAGAAAAAGAAGTAATGGAATTAGACAAAACAGGAATAAATAGCATAGACGATATGTTAAAATACATGCAATCAGAATGTGTAAAAAATAAAATTGATTTCACATTACAAATAAAAGGCAACATACATTATATGGTGCATAACTTAGTAAAAGAGGAAGAACTTGAAACATTATTAGCAGACCATATAAAAGATGCAATAATAGCCATAAACCATACGGACAACGCCAATAGAAGCATACTTGTAAGATTAGGAAATATTGATGATATTTACAGTTTATACATATATGACTCTGGTGTGGAATTTAAACCAGAAGTATTAGAGAGTTTAGGAAAGAAGCCATGTACAACATATGCAAGTGAAGGTGGAACTGGAATGGGATTCATGAATACTTTTGATACAGTGAGAAAACACAAAGCAAGTCTAATCATAGAAGAAATAGGCAAGCCAGTAAAAGATAACTATACTAAAGTTATAATAATAAAATTTGACAAAAAGAATGAATTTAGGGTAAAATCTTATCATGAAATAGAAAAAGTTTAGAGAACGAAATGGAGGAATGGAAGATGGCAGAACTTTGGGATGTTTATGATATAAATAGAAATAAAATAGGAAAGAAAATTGAAAGAGAAAATTACAAGTTTAAAGAAGGAGAATATTTTTTAATTACAGTTGCAGTAATTATGAATTCTAAAAAACAAGTACTAATAACAAGAAGATCTGAAACTAAAAAGACATCTCCATTAAAATGGGATTTAACAGGTGGAGGAACAAGAGCAGGAGAAACAACTTTACAAGCAATTTGTAGAGAAACATCAGAAGAAATTGGAATGAAGTTTAAGCCGGAAGATGCAACATTTTTAAAAGAAATTAGAAGAGATGGTGTACCTTCAAGTTTTAAAGATTTTTGGTTATTTAGGTCAGACATAAATGCTGATGAAATTCAATTTCCAGATGGAGAGGCTGTAGAAGCCAAATGGGCAACAATAGACGAAATTCTACAAATGCAACAAAATAAAGAAACAATTTCAGGGCTTAATTTTACACAACAAGTATATGATTTAGCTGTTGAAAAATTATTTAAAAAGAAAGAAGACTTAGAGAGGTAAGCCTTCTTTCTTTTTGTAATCCATGCCTTGATACAAATCTTTATCACGAAGCAATTTATCTAATCCATTAATAATCCATTTTTTATGAAGATTCCAATCAGGTGCTATAAGTAAGTCTTTTGGAGCATCGCCAGAAACTCTATGAATAATAATATCTGGACTGATGTGAGTTAAAATATAACAAGCACAATCAAGATAGTATTCTAATGATATAGGAGTATATTTACCATTAAAGTACATATCTGCTAGACGAGTATTTTTAACAACATAAGTACTATGGATTTTTAAACCTTGGATAGAATGATTATTAATAAAATTAACAGTATTTTTAATATCATCAAAATTTTCTCCAGGCAAACCAACCATTATATGTGTTACAACATCAATGTTATACTTATTTAATAAAGAAACTGCAGCTGAAAACTGCTCATCAGTATAACATCTATTTATGATTTTTCCTGTATTTTCATTAGAAGTTTGCAATCCTAATTCGACCCAAACGTAATATTTTTCAGAATAGGATTTTAAAAGTTTGCATACATCTTCTGAAATACAGTCAGGGCGAGTAGCAATTGCTAAAGCAACAATTCTATCATCAATCAAAGCGGCATCATATTTCATTTTCAAATTTTCGATAGAATCATATGTGTTTGTGAAATTTTGAAAATAAGCAATGAATTTATTTGCACGTTCAGCTTTATAGCTTGTAAAATAGTTTTTTACTTGATTAGAAATGTTATCTGCAATAATATGCTCACCAGAGCCGCGTTCACTGCAAAAAGCACAGCCTCCGTAACCAACACGCCCATCTCTATTTGGACAAGTAAAACCGCCATCAATACAAATTTTTAGAGTTCGTTCACCAAATTTATCTTTCAAATATTTATTTAAATGTTTATATCTTTCTAAATTTTCCATGATAATAGTATATCATAAAAACTTGAAAAATCAAAGAAAATATAATATAGTGTACTGGGAGATAATAAAAATGAAATTATTAATAATATCAGATATACATGGGTCAAGCTATTATGCTGAGAAAATTAAAGAAATAGAGGCTAAAGAAAATCCAGATCAAATTATTTTGTTGGGAGATTTATATTATCATGGACCAAGAAATGAGTTGACTCAAGAATATAATCCAATGAAAGTTGCTGGAGTTTTAAATGATTTGAAAGATAAAATTAGAGCGGTAAGAGGAAATTGTGATGCAGAAGTTGATGAGATGATTTCGGATTTTAAATTGGAGCCATACATAGAAATGCAAGTGAATGGAAAAAAAGTATTTTTCTCACATGGTCATGTTTATAATATGGACAATATTCCACATAAAGATATTGATATCATGTTTTACGGACATTTTCATGTTGGATTTATTGAGGAGGAGAATGGTATCATTTTTGCAAATCCTGGTTCAATTTCTTTACCTAAAAATAATTCAGAACATAGTTATATTATTTTTGATGAGAAAGCAATTACATTAAAAGATGTAGATGGAAACGTGATTAAAGAATATAAATTTTAATAATCAAAATTATTTTCAAAACTCTTGACAAAAGCAAAAAGTAATAATAAATTATAAGCAAAGAAAGTAACAACCACTTTTCTAAAATTAGAGAGGAGAAAGCTATGAGACATCAAATTACACAAATGAAAAAGCTTGAAAATGGAGCAATTTTTAAGGTAGAAGTAGAAGTTCCATTCGAAACTGGTTGGATCGAGCGGGTACAATTTTTAGTAACGACATTTAACAAAAGAGATGTATATGAATTACATCATACAAAGAACGAAGATGACAAAGCCTATTTTGAAGCAACAGTAAAACTTGAAAATAGTGCTATGTATCAGTACTATTTTTCTTTTGTAGTAAACGGAAGATTGCAGTACTATAAGAAACAGAACATTACTGGAAACACGAGTATTACAAGAGAAGAATGTTGGAAAATGTCTGTTGGTTTTGATGTACCAGAATGGGCAAAAGGTGCAACCATGTATCACATCTTTGTGGACAAGTATCGTAAAGGTAGTGATATGGAAAAGCATCCTATGCCTAGAAGGAAACTCCACGAAGACTGGTATGAACCGCCTGTGTTGGGACCAGATGAAGATGGACAATGGAATGTAGACTTTCATGGAGGCGATTTAAAAGGAATTAAAGAAACACTTAAATACCTTGACAGGCTTGGAGTGGATATTCTGTATCTGAGCCCTGTTGTAAGAAGTCAGTCGAATCATCGCTATGACACTGCGGATTATGAAAATGTAGATCCATATGCAGGAACAAATGAAAACTTGAAGGAACTGTGTGAAGAAGCGCATCGGAAAAAGAAAAAAGTGATTTTGGATGCGGTTTTTAATCACACAGGAAATGATAGTATTTATTTTAATGAATATGGAACATTTGAAAATCTTGGAGCATGGCAGGGTCCGAACTCTCCGTATTATGATTTCTACCGTAGAACTTGTATTCAAGGAAGGCATGACTTTGCATATTGGTGGGGAATGAAGAATCTTCCTGAATGTGATGGATATTCACAGCATTGGAGAAACTACATTCTCGGCGAAGGAGGAGTCATTGATAAATGGTTCAGCCTTGGAATTGATGGGTTGCGTCTTGATGTTGCAGATGAATTGACAGATGACTTTATTGAAGGAATTAATCAAGCTGTAAAACGTAATAAGCCTGATGGATTCATTTTGGGAGAAGTCTGGAAAAATCCTATGCGTATGAATAGGGGCTATATCAGTTCTGGCAAAGGAATGCATTCTGTCATGAATTATTTGCTTGTTGATGCATTAATTCGTTATTATAAATATTCTGATGTCTGGAAATTGGACAGTATTTTGAAAGAAATTTTGTCTGAATATCCGGAAGAAACGATTCAAACATTAATGAATTTTACATCTACTCATGACATTTCACGTGCAATTGAAATTTTTGGATGTAATGCCTTCCAACAATATGGTGAATGGGCATGGAACTTGCAAAATAGCGATTTGCAGTGGATTCGTCATCATAAGCTGACACATGATGAATACAAATATGGAAAAAAGCTTTATAAATCTTATGTGATTGCTTTGGCATTTTTGCCTGGAATTTTCTCGATTTTTTATGGAGATGAAGTAGGTCTGCAAGGCATTGGTAATCTTGCAAATAGAGCACCATATCCTTGGAATCATAAGGATAAAGACTTGCTTAAGTTTTTCCGTAGAATTGGAAAGATTCGCAAAAAAGAGCAATTCATGAGAAAAGCAGAAATCAAAATTTTGAAAATTGACCATCAACAATTTGTATTTGAACGGTATGACGAAAACCATAAAATTCTTGTAATGGTGAGTAGAACTCATAAAGAAACAAGGGTGGAATTGCCTGAAGAATACAAAAAAGCAGAAATGATTTTTAACCTTAAAGGCTGCAATACTGAAAAGTTGTCGCCTTATGGTGCAATCGTTTTGAAAAAGTAATGTCTCAAAAGAGAGTCCTAATGTAGGGCTCTCTTTGCATATATAGTTATAAAATTAAATAAAAATCTTGCAAAAAAATGCATAAATGGTATAATAAAAATGGATAATAAGTGTAGGAGGAAAGAGATGAAAATTTATTATGTTAGACATGGTCAAACAGACTGGAATTTAGCACAAAAAATGCAAGGAGGAGAGTCTGAAAAAGATCTAAATGCAACAGGAATAAAACAGGCGCAAAAAACAAAACAAGAATTAGAAAATGTAAAATATGATATAATAATTCGTTCACCAATGCACAGAGCTGAACAGACAGCAGATATTATAAATGAAGATAGAAATGTTGAAATAATAGTAGACGAAAGACTTAGAGAAAGAAGACTAGGAGAGTTCGAAGGACATGATGTAACAGAAGAAATGGAAAAAAGAATTTGGAACTATGATTTGAATTATCAAATACCTGGTGGAGAAAATTTACATGATTTTGAAAAAAGAATCTTAGACTTTTTTGAAGACATTAAACAAAAATATGCAGATAAAACAGTCTTGATAGTAGCACATGGAGGAATAGCCAAAGTCATAAAAATGCATCTTTATGGAATGCCAAAAAGTAAAAACTTATCTGAAATCGGAATGGAAAATTGTGAAATAATTGAGGCAGAAATATAATTTATAGGAGAAAAATGTGAAAAATTATTATGAAATACTAGAAGTAGATAGAAAAGCTTCACCAGAAGTAATAGATAAAGCATATAAAACACTTGCAAAGAAATATCATCCAGACTTGCAAGACGAAAATAATAAAAATATATATGCAGAAAAAATGAAAGAAATCAATGAAGCATATGATGTACTATCAAATGATTATAAAAAAACAACATATGATGAACAACTAGAGAATTCATTGATATCAAAATCTGAATATGAAAAAGTAATAAGAGAAAATTCGATACTAAAACATCAATTAGAGAAAGAGGAAACTCAGCCGCATCAGGTGCAAAGGCAAAAAGAAATTCAGGACACAAATACTATTACCAATATGAGTAGAATGTTGAATAGTACAATTAGACAGGCTTATAATGATGCATACAATAAGGCATATAAAGATGCTTATGTGAATGATTTAAAAAGCAGAGGATATAAAATAAAATATAAACATGATTTAAAATATTATTTTAAATTAATAATATATATTGCAATTATTGTATTAATAGGGATTTTAATATATCAAATTCCACCAGTAAAGTCATATTTTACAAGTTTATATAGTGGAAATGTATATTTTAAAGCAATTGTAGATATATTTAAAAATACAATACAATCAGGTTTTTAAGGAGAGAAAATGAAGGCATTAATAACAGGAGCCTCTTCAGGAATAGGAAGAGATATTGCGATTAATTTAAGTAAAAAAGGATATGATTTGATTTTAGTTGCAAGAGATTTAGAAAAATTGAACGAAGTAAAATCAAAATTACATACAAATGTTGAAGTAGTAAGCATGGACGTTTCTAATGCAGAAAATTGTAAAGAATTACATGAAAAATATCAAAATATAGATATATTGGTAAATAATGCAGGATTTGGAGATTGTGGATATTTCACCAAAACTAGTTTAGATAAAGAATTAAAAATGATAGATACTAATATTGTTGCATATCATGTTTTGACAAAATTATATTTGCAAGATATGAAGCAGAAAAATAGTGGAAAAATTTTAAATGTTGCATCAATAGCTGGCTTCATGCCAGGACCTTTAATGGCAACATATTATTCTACAAAAGCTTATGTAGTAAGACTTTCAGAAGCAATCAGAGAAGAATTACGAAGAGAAAAATCAAATGTACAAATCAGCATTTTATGTCCAGGCCCAGTAAATACTAACTTTAATAAAGTAGCTGATGTACAATTTGCGTTAAAAGGATTAAGCAGTGAATATGTAGCAAAATATGCAGTAGATAAATTATTCAAAGGAAAATTTTATATTGTGCCTGGTTGGAAAATAAAACTTGCCAGATTTGGAGCTAAAATAGCACCTAACAATTTGGTAGCAAAAATTTGTTATAATATGCAAAGAAGAAAAATATAAAAAATTCATACTTATTTAGGTATGAATTTTTTGCATTTCAATATAATAAAAGGAGGAGGAATTACAATGATAAAAGTAAAAGAACTGAGATATCCATTAGATGCATTAGAGCCTTATTATAACAAGGAAACACTAGATATACATTACAATATTTTATATAAAGGATATGTAGACAATACAAATAAAACGCAAGAAAAGTTAGAAAATGCAAGAAAAACAAATGATTTTGCAAGCATAAAATGTTTAGAAAAAGATTTGAGTTTTTTCGGTTCAGGAGTAATTTTGCATGAACTATTTTTTGACAATATGGGGCCAGCTGTTCCAACAAGTCCAGATAATGAATTAATGGAACAAATTATAAAAGACTTTGGAAGTTATGAAAAATTTAAAGAACAATTCACAGAAAGTAGCAAAGTTGTGGAAGCATCAGGCTGGAATTTGTTAGTTTGGGTGCCAGATTTTTGCAAATTAGAAATTTTACAATGTGAGAAACATCAAAATTTAACATTATGGGGATGCAAGCCATTATTAGTTTTAGATATGTGGGAACATTCATATTTTTTACAATATAAAACTAAGAGACCTGAATATATTAATGCTTTTTGGAATATAGTAAACTGGAATGAAGTAAATAAGCGTTTTAAAAATATAGTCATTTAACTTTAAGTTAGGTGACTTTTTTGTTGTCAGAAATATGTCTAAGCAGTGGAAAAAATTAGAGCAAAAAATATTTAACGAGACTATTGACAAAAACATATAATAATGTTAGTATGAAAGCATAAACATATGAACAATTATTCATATGAAGTAGCAAATGAAGAGATAAATAAACGGCAAATAAACAAAAGTAAAATAAAAAATATGAAGGGAGAAAAGATTTGGAAGACGGAATTGTAGATATAGAAAAAGTAAATAAAATAAAAAAAATCATGCCAAGTGATGACTTATTATTTGATATAGCAGAAGTATTCAAAGTATTTGGAGACACAACAAGAATGAAAATAATAAGTGCATTATTAGAGGCAGAACTATGTGTAGGAGATATAGCGGAAATAACAAACTCAACACAATCAGCAATATCACATCAATTAAGAGTGTTAAAACAAGCAAAATTAGTAAAGTTTAGAAAAGATGGAAAAATTGTCTATTATTCGCTAGATGATGAGCATGTTTCAGAAATGTACGAAATGGCGAAACGTCATATAGAAGAAAGTTATTCACATAAATAATGCTAAAAAAAGGACCGACCCCAAATTAGCATGCAAAAAAAAGGACCGACCCCAAATTAGCAGAAAGGATTAAAAAATATGAAGAAATATGAGTTTATATTAAAAGATTTGGATTGCGCAGCGTGTGCAAACGAAATACAAGAAAAGCTAGCTAAAAACCCTGGATTACACAATGTAAATGTAAATTTTGCAAAGCTAAAACTAACATATGAAACAGATACAGTAAGTGTAGAAGAAGTAAGAAAAGCTGTAAAAGAGCAAGAGCCAGAGGTTGAAATGATTTCAGCTGAGAAAATGAAAGAGATAGAAAATAAAAATGAGTCTAAAATGGGTACTCAAATTGCAAGATTACTAATAGGAATTATAATAGCAGGTATTGGTTTATATGCTAAATTACCTGATGCTGTTAGTACAATATTTATAATTTTAGGATATGTAATTTTATTGTACAGAACTGCAAAAAATGCATTCAAGATGTTGTTTGCAAGCAAAAAAATAAATGAAAACTTTTTAATTACAATTTCATGTGTTGGAGCTTATTTAGTAGGTGAACATATGGAAGGTCTAATGGTAATTATTCTATATGAAATAGGAAAAATACTTGAGGAAAAATCAATTAGTAAAAGTAGAAAATCTATTAAAGATCTAATGGATATTAAACCTGAATATGCAAATTTAAAAATAGAAAATGATATTAAACAAGTTTCACCAGAAGAAGTAAAAATTGGAGATATTATTTTAGTTAAAGAGGGAGAAAAGGTTCCACTAGATGGAATTGTAACAAGGGGAACAGCAGACTTGAATACAGCTTCTTTAACAGGAGAAAGCAAACTAACACAAGTATCTGAAAATAAAAATGTGTTATCAGGAAGCATTGTAGTAGACGGAATGATAGAAGTAAAAGTTACTGAAGAATACAAAAATTCCACAGTAAGTAGAATTCTAGATTTAGTAGAAAATGCAACAGACAAAAAAGCAAAAACAGAAACATTTGTAAATAAGGCTTCATCAATTTATACACCAATAGTAATTGGATTAGCTGCAGTTGTAGCAATATTCTTGCCACTATTTACAGAAATTCCATACACAGGAAACAACGGAAGTATTTATAGAGCATTAATATTTTTAGTAATTTCATGCCCATGTTCAATTGCAATATCAGTACCACTTAGCTATTTTTCTGGAATAGGAAAATCTTCAAAAGAGGGAATTCTTATTAAAGGAAGTGACTACATAGATGCGATAAAAGATATAAAAGAAATTGTATTCGACAAAACAGGAACACTTACAAAAGGTGAATTTGAAATAACAAAAATAGATACATTTGAAAATTATAGTGAACAAGAAGTATTAAAATATGCAGCAATGGGAGAAAAATATTCAAACCATCCAATTGCAAAATCAATAATGAAAGCTAATAAAGAAGAAATAGCAGAAGTTCAAGACTTCAAAGAAATTGCAGGAAAAGGTCTAAGTTATCAATACAATGAAGAAACAGTATTAGTAGGAAATTCAGTTTTAGTTGATGCAAATGATACAAATGAAGAAGGTGCAACTAAAATATATGTAAAAATTAATGACAAATTAGCAGGCATAATTTATTTAGGAGATACAGTAAAAGACGGTGTAGTTGAAACAATAAAGGAATTAAAAGCATTAGGAATTAAGACAAATATGTTTACAGGTGATAACAAACAAATTGCAGAAAAAACAGGAAAAGAAATTGGAATAGAAAATATAAAATCTGAAATGCTACCACAAGATAAATATAATGCATTTGAAGAAATTATAAATAAGAAAGATGAAAAAGCAAAAGTAGCATTTGTTGGAGATGGAATAAATGATTCACCAGTTCTAGCAAGAGCAGATGTAGGAATTTCAATGGGTGGAGTTGGTTCAGAATCTGCAATAGAAGCATCTGATGTAGTTATAATGACAGACAATGTTTCAAAAATTTTAGACGCTATAAAAATTTCTAAAAAGACTTGCGGAATTATTAGACAAAACTTGGTATTTGCAGTTACTGTTAAAGTTTTAATATTATTCCTTAGTACAATTGGTCTTAGTGGTATGTGGCAAGCAGTTTTTGCAGATGTTGGTGTTACAATTTTGACAATATTTAATACACTAAGAATTTTAAAATAAAATATTATTATATAAGGGCAGTTAAACAAACTGCTCTTTATTCATAAAAAATATTGACAATATATCATAATAAAGATATAATTTGTATATGTTAAAAAGGAGGTGAATTTATGGCAGTTATAAGACCAAGTGCAGAATTAAGAAATAATTATAATGAGATTTCAAGGATTTGTCACGAAACACAACAGCCTGTATATATAACCAAAAATGGAGCAAATGATTTAGTAGTATTAAGTAATGAGGCGTATGAAAAAAATGAAGACACTAGAATTCAAAAAAAGGTAGAAGAAATATTTAATAAAAAATATTTAGATTTAGAGACTTTTAAAAAAGAATTATATGAAAAAATAGATATAGGGCTAAAACAAATAGAAGAGGGAAAATATACTTCTGCAAAACAAGCATTTAAAGAATTGGAGGAAAAATACGATTTATGAAAGAATATAATGTTAATGTAACAAACCAGTTTCTGGAAGAGTTAGATGAGATATTATATTTCTTTCCTAATTCAAATTTGCTTAAAAGAAAAATGTATTATGAAATCAAAAATATAGTATCTACATTGTCTATTTTTCCAGAGAGATATATTAAAATACAAAATTTTAGAGACAACATTCGAAAACTAACAATTAATAAATTTGTTATAATTTATAAAGTTGATAATGTAAAAAATCAGGTATATATATTACATATATTTTCAGAAAAACAAGATTATTATAATCTAATATAATTTTAAATCAAAATTTTATATTCATAAAAAATAAAATAATTCATATTCAAAACAGCTAATCTAAAACAGATAGCTGTTTTATTTTATGTAACAAGCATAAAAGCTTGAAAAATCCTTTAAATTCTGTTAAAATGTAAGCGAAGGAAGTGAAAGTATGCAAGAACAAATAGAAGCAATACTAAAATTTCATATGCCAAGATGGAATGAACTGCCAGATATAGATTTATATTTGGATCAAGTTGTAAACTACATAGAAAGATGTTTAGGGGCATATGCAGTAGAAAAAGAAGATAAAGTAATAACAAAAACAATGATAAACAACTATGTAAAACAAGGAGTAATGCCAGCACCAGAAAAGAAGAAATATAATAGAGCGCAAATCGCATATCTGTTGGTAATTTGTATATTAAAACAAGTGTACAGTATAAGTGATATAAAGAAGTTAATAGCATTAACAATTCAAAACTATGAGGTAGGAAAAGCATATAATAGATTTTGCGCAAATTTAGAGGTATCTATAAGACATGTATTTACTAAAAAAGAATTTCCTAAATGTGATAAAATGACAGAAGAACAATATTTGTTAAAAAATGTAGTGCAATCATTTGCAAATAAATTGTATGTAGAAATTGAATTTTTAAATAAAAAGAGTGAATAATAAGAAAGTTCTCAATTAGCCATAAAAAAGCCATTTGAGAACTTTTTTGCGTGCAAAAACATAAAATAATAAAGAAAGGAATGTTGATATGGAGGATAATATAATAATTGAAGAAATTCAATTTACAGAAGAATTATATCAAAAAAACTTAGAAGAAAACGAATTTGCAGAAGATGATGCACATGGAATAGGGGAGGATGCAGATGGAAATAGTTAAAATGTTAGTACCAGAAAGCAAATATTCAATAAAATGTCCACATAGTATGAATCCAGAATTTATTATAATTCACAATACAGCAAATGATGCATCAGCAATGGCAGAAATATCATATATGATAGGAAATAACAAAAAAGTATCTTTTCACTGTGCAATAGATAATTATAGAATAGTACAAGGAGTGCTATTTGATAGAAATACTTGGAATGCAACTGATGGTGGTAATGGTACAGGAAATAGGAAAGGAATTGCACTTGAAATATGTTATTCAAAATCTGGTGGAGAAAGATTTGAAGAGGCTCAAAAGCTTGCAGCAGAATATACAGCATATTTATTGAAAAAATATAATTGGGGAATAGATAAAGTGAAAAAACATGAAGATTTCTATCCCGCAAAAGGTTGCCCTCATAGAACTTTAAGTGAAGGATGGCAAAACTTTTTAAATTTAGTCCAATCATATATGATTGATAGACCAATAGATAATAATATAGAAAGTGGGAGTGATGAGCCTGTGAGAACTTATCAAAATGGTAGTACAAGTGAAAATGTCTATGCAGATACAGATTGTACAAAAAAGATAGGAAGCTTGAATCCGAGAGAAAAGTGCGACTGCTTTGGAATTTTTAAGGATAGAGCGATGGTTAGATATGTTGTAAGTGGAAGTTCGAATTATAAAATTGGATTTTGCAAATGGCTTGAAGGAGTAAAATAATTTTATTGCCAAAATGGTTATAGTATGTTAATATAGTTTTGAAGGTGAAAAAAATGTATTACACATATATGTTAAGATGTGCAGATAATTCAATTTACACAGGAATGACAAATGATTTAGAAAAAAGATTAGAAGAACATGTGAGCAAGAGCAAAAATGGAGCAAAATATACAAAATCACATGATGTTGTAAAATTGGAAACTGCATGGAAAAGTAAAGAAAAATCATTAGCATGTAAACTAGAATATCAAATAAAACAACTTTCAAAACAGCAAAAAGAAAGGTTAATAGAAGGAGAAAAATTATCAACTTTTTTGAAGGGGAAAGTTGATTGTAGGCGATATACGAAAATAAAAAGGCCCAATTAGAACCTTTTTTTCACTGTACTTTTTGGCAATTATTAAAAGTCTTGCGTCATCTACCCAGTAATCATAAGTGGATAGAGTTAAAAGCTTATCACCATATTCAGCAGTTAAACTGGTATCAAAATAAGAAGTTTCTTTGATTTTAGTGATAAATTCATTAAATTCTTTTTCAGAATCAAGTGCAATGTGTGAATAAAAATAGTAATCAGCATTTTGAATTTCATCTAGGGTATAATATGCAATAATTTGAAGTGGATAATATTTGTTTGACGAAATTAAATTTAGACAAAAAAGAAATTATCTGAAAATAGATAATTTCTTTTAACATTATGGTCGAGGCGACAGGGATCGAACCTGCGACCTCATGGTCCCAAACCACGCGCGCTACCAACTGCGCTACGCCTCGATAAAATAACATTCGCTGAACGCTTATATATAATAGCATAAAACAAAAACAAATTCAAGAGTTTTTTGAAAAAAACATAAAAAAATTTAAAAACGTGAACTTAAAAAGAAAAATAAAAGCCCCTTACTAGAAGAAAAAACTAAGTAAGGGGAAAAAAATTAATCCTTATTTTTTCCAAATAGAGATAAAATTCTTAAAAAGATATTAATAAAGTCTAAATACAATTCCATTGCACCATATACATATAATTTTTCATCTTCACAGAAGCCAGCTTCTTGCATAACTTTTATTTTGTTCATATCATAAAATGTTAAGCCACAGAAAATAGCTAAAATAGCCCAATCTAATGCAATATCTAAAAATGTGCTACCTACAAAAAGGTTAATAAATGTTAGCACAAGACCGATAATAAGTGCAATACTTAATATTGTACCAAAGCTTGAAATATCTTTATCAGTTTTATAGCCAAGAAAAGCTAAAATTCCAAATAAAGCAGATGTACCAGCAAATGCATATACTATAGAAGACATTTCATATGCTGCAAAGATAACAGATAAAGTAAAACCATTCAAAAATGCATATCCAAAAAACAATACAGTAACTGTTGCTGGAGAAAGCTTTTTAAATAATAATGAAAATAAAATAACAACAATAAGTTCAGCAAGGGCTAATCCCCAGAAAAATCCGTTTTCAATCATAGTAATATATAAACCAGAGCTATATACATAAAAAGCTGTTCCGGCACTTGCAAGTAATCCTAAAAACATTCTAAAAAATGTGCCTGTAAGTATATTGTTTGTATCAAGAGTATGAACTGCATTACCATCTTCGTAAAAATCCATAAGTTCACCACCTTTCTAAAAATATTATGCATAAAATATAAATTATAATAAATTAAAGCATTTATTTTATAAAGTAATAGTATTATGATGTAAGTGTATTTTGATTAATTAAAAATACTTATT
>ERZ825324.1367-NODE-1367-length-29488-cov-4.457038_pt1 | contig 29488 bp, 20 predicted proteins | sample MGYA00519859_ERZ825324 | MGnify/ENA primary metagenome ERZ825324 (study PRJEB31778, sample SAMEA3449198) | human gut metagenome | biome: human gut; feature: human-associated habitat; material: faeces | place: United Kingdom | collected 2010/2012 ... | reverse complement strand
CGGGTCGAGATCTGTTTCATGAAGTCGCCGATCATCGCCTTGGCCATGACGCCGCACAACACGTCGGCCGTGGTGCGCTTGCGGCCCGAAATTTCGGATTTGGTGGCCAGCGTATTGCCCGTGGCGACCTCGATCGCCTGCAGGGTCAGCGACACGCGCACGCCGCCGTCGTTGACGTCCTGATTGATATCGACGCTCACCGAGACGTCGGCCCCGGAGTTGGCGAGAATCGCGTCGTCCAACGACATGCCGTCGCCCATACGCACCTGATAGGTGTTGGCGTTGTTCAGCGAGGTGAGCAGGTCCTTGGTCTCGACGCCCTCGCCGATGAAGCCTTCGTTCACCTTCGAGATGGCCATGCGCATGTCCGAATTGTTGCGGATCGCCTCCTCGTAGGATTCGTCTCCCTTGCGGAAAGGCACCACCATGACCGTCGGCATGGCGATCGCCTCCTGCGTCTCGGAGAGCGCGATGTCGGAAGCGCTGCGCCCGATGACGCCGTTGTTGATCAGGTCCCGTTCGAGCGACTCGGTGTAGAGGTCGATCGTCGCAAAGACCTGTATGTTCTTATCGGCCGTCTTGTTGGTGCGGTCGGCGATCGTACAGCTGCGGATGAAATTGGCGTAGCGGGTCGTGCCGAGCAGCGTGCCCACGTACTGCGAAGCGTCGGCCGAAGGTTTGTAGCCCAGCAGGGGCTTGTTGTCGTTCAGGCCGTCTATACCGTTATATAAATAAGTATATATCACGGATTTTTTCGCCATTTCGGTTGCCTCCTTCTTCGTACGGGCGATTCCCGAACACTCCAGTGTCGCAATTTTTCCGGTCGTGTTCTTCAGGATGGCATCGGTCGTATAATTCTGGGCCGCCGCCGGGATCAGGGCGCAAAGAACGACGATAACTGACAATACGGACTTCCTAAACATTTGATTTTGTTTTTAAGTTTGAACGGATAAAGCCCCCGGAACGCCGTCGGCATCCCGGAGACTGTATGGAACAGGATATTTTTCGAAGCGCTTACGCACCTACCAGACCTTTGAGGAATCCGCCTGCGGCCGTTCCCTGCTTGTCGACGATGACGATCAGCTTCTCGCCGCTGTTGAACTTCTCCTTGATGGCCTCCTCGCCGGCAGCGACCTGACATTTGGTAACGCCCTCCATCACCTCGACGGCGACGAGCGTACCGATCTCCGACTTGGTCACCTTAGGACCGATCTTGCGCTCGGTGTAGACCTTGAAGCGCGTCTTCTTGGCGACGCCCATCTCCGAGCCGCCCGAAATGTAGAGGTCCTTCACGCGGCCTTTCTTGTCGGCTTCGCCCAGCTCCAGAATGTAGGTCTCGAACTTGAAGTGGTTGTCGACGAACTTGGTCATCGCCTTGCGCAGATCCTTCATCGCGTCGTTGAACGCGCCGTCCTTCGAATCGGCATCGACACCCGTCACGGCGATGGTCTCCGATCCGACCATCGCGCCGTCGATGATATTGTACACCTTCAGCGCCAGCGTCACCTCGGCCTTGTTATACATCTTGCCGTCGATGTCCGACTTGAAGGTCGAAAACGAAACGTTGTTGGCCTGACCGATAACGACCTTCTTGGCGCCCAGCGCCTTGTAGGCGGCTTCGCTCTCGGATTTCCAGTTGGCGTCGTTCACCACGTCCTCGGCATTGCGGTCGGCGTAGAGTTTCGACAGCGTTTCGTCGGTCAGGGCGTCGACGATGTGGAAACGCCCCCGGTCGGAAAAGCCCGACAGCACGGCGGCGCGCATGTTGTCGCACGCAGCCTGACTCACGGCGTCGGTGCAGGCAAAGGGATTGATGATCACGGTCTCCTTCGAGGGGTCCTCCTGCGCCGCAGCGCCCAGCGTTACAAACACGGCAGCAGCCGTCAGAAAAGTTCTGAATACGTTTTTCATAGATATGTTTAAGTAAGGGTTAGTGTGCTCTCCGCATCGACAGGGCGACGCGCCGGTTCAGGCCCCCGCACCGAAAGGGTCCTGCATAACATGTCATCGTTAAAAAATAAGGAAAGCGTGGTGCTGAATGCTTATTTTAGAGTGGGAGGTTCTTGCAAAACCTGAAGAATAAAATAAGCAACAGTCCCACGCTCTAAATCCGAAAACGGACAGAACGTGAAGAAATGCCGGCCTATTCTCTCCTTCGTAATAATTTGCAAGATTTACCACTCGAGAATAAACTTACACTTTCCGTGTTAGTCAATATGTTACTACAAATGTAGGAAACATATTCGGAAAATACAACACCGACACTTCTTTTTTGGGACTGTTGCGAGTACAATTTACGACAAAACATTCAAAACGGCAATATTGATTCCAAAATATCTTATTTCATATTGCGGGAACAGCGCCTTCCGGGAAAGGGTGCGCACAGCCGTTCGATTTGCAACGGCACGCTAACGGCGGCATCCGCGCCCGGACTTCACGGCCGGACTTCACGGCCACAGGAACCGCCGGCGCGGGACGCAAAAAACCGGACCGCAAATCCGGCCCGGCACGCATATCCGACAGCGGTTTTCACATTCCGAAGAGCGCCAGTGCGGCCATCGGCACGACGGCCCACCAAAGCGCGCACCGCTTTTCCGCGGGCATCAGCCGGGCAAGGGTCTGCGAGCGTTCCAGCCAGCAAAGAAATCCGAACCACAGGCCGCCCCGGACCAGATTCAGCACCTCGGTCCGCACCAGCCCGGCATAACCGCCCGACACCTCCGGATCATAACCGGCGACCAACGGGGCGATTACGGCCACACCGTGCACCAGCACCCGCAAACCGGCATACCAGCGGACCAGAGGCAGCCCATAGGATTTGCGCAGCGCCAGCGAGCAGAGGAGCGCAACCGGCAGCAATGCCCCGGCAAGTCCCAACAGCTGCATTCCGGCGGTCAAGCCGTCGAGCCGCAGGTTCCCGTTCACGCACTGCATCAGCAGCGCGAAAGACCATTCGCCCAGCCGGGTCATGCCGTAAGCGCCGAACAGCCACACCGGCCCCGGCAGTTCATTGAGATTTTGCAGGAAAGGGGATTTCATAAGGAATACAGTTTGCAGTCTGGGGCAAAGATATAAAAAATCAGGCCATTCAACACATTCGAAGCCGTGACTTAACCGACGTATTCCCGGACGGCAAAAAGGCCCGTGTATCTCCAAAAGACGATACACGGACCATAGATCAAGCTATATAATCAACTCAAATCGGTCGACAGAGTCTCATCTCTCAGAAATTTATTGGGCAGTAGCTTCAGCGTAGGTAATCGTGTAACCGCTGGGAACGAACGTCCAGTCCTGCGGGCGGTTGCCGTTCGTGCAGGTCACGTTGGTCTCGCCCCAAGCGCCGTCGGCAATCGCCTTGAACAGAGCCGTAGGATCGTTCTGCGACCGTGTGCGCAGGTTGAAGTGCATGATCGCACCGTAACCAGCTTCAGCCAAGTCATAAGCACGGTCGCCAGCCGTAGAAGGACTATTGTACACACCAAGATTGAGCGACAGCGGAGCAAAACGGTCTTTGGTAACACCCGCTACACCGATGTAAGTGCTATACCCGAAGTTAGCATAAACGTAATCGATCTTGGCGCCGGCCGTGGCGTTGATCTGCGAAGAGCCATAGTTGCCCCACTGGAATACAGTGATGAGCTTGTCGGCCGGCATCTTAGCGCGCAGTTTGGTAATGATGTTGCCCCAAGAACCGCTGACGGTAGTCGGCGATCCGTCATATTCGTTATCGAATCCGATACCGTCGAGACCGTACTTCTGCACGGCATAGGCAAGGATCGTGGCGAACTGATCGGCCTGCGTGTCGTTCATGCTGGTGACTCCGATATTCTGTCAGTCGCCCAGCACGGTAAGCAGCACCTTGATGCCCATATCTTGCAAGGGTTTCACATAGGTCAGGTAACCGCCGTTCTCCAGCAGGTTGGTCATCTTGTCGTTCAGGTAGAGCGTCGGACGCACGACACCGTTCACCGTCTCCTTGTGAATATTGGAAGCGAAGAATTCCACGATATCGGCATAGGGCTTGCCGTTGGGAAGTTTGTAATCGCCGGCATTGAGCGGATTCACGTCGTTGGTCTCGACATAAATGTTGACAATCGGAGTTTTGTCTCCGAATGCACGGGTCATTTTCGCCTCCGGCTGAACAGCATCCAGCTGAGGTTCCTCTGCCTGTTGGCAGGAAAATAATACAGTTGCTCCGATAAAGAGCGTGCTGAAAATCTTAATATAAGTTTTCATAGCTTAAAGTAATTAAAGTTTAAAATTCAAGTGGTTAGAATTCAAGTTTTTTTTGGATTTAGCAGTTTTTTCTTTTCAGAAAAATGTGAGAGAGTTGGATGAAACCTGTCGACCGATTTTAGTTTCATATTCAATTTACCAATCTTTCAGCCATTTGCCGTAACCTCCGGTTCCGTTCGGTAATGTGCCAAGATTGTTTGTATCCAAAGTGTAGCTGTAACCGTTGCGAGTACCGAGAATCCAGCGGCTTTCATCGTCCATATATGTACAACATGCTGCAAATGTCGGATCCCAAGCGGTTTCGTATTTGTCCTGTAAAATGGTTCGGATGTCGTCGAATACGACAATCTGATTCGGTTTGTATTTATTCTGCACCCAATCGACAAGAAAATCCGGCTCCCTGTAAGCTATTTCCACCGGATCTGTCGTGCCGGGATAAATCGGGAAATTGACACAGCCGTAACGTTCTTTAGGAAGATTCGCAATCGGCTTCTGCGTATAGGCCGATACATACTCCAGCTCGGTATGCCACGGGTCGAGCAGCTGCACAGCCTCGTTGTTGTTATTGTAGCCCGACCATGCGTAGTCGATGTAGTCCCCGACGGCGATTCCGCCCGACGCCTCGGTGTCCCAGAAAGACTCCGTCGGTTTGTCGTAGACGGTGACGGTAATCATCTTTTCGGAACCCAATGCTTCGCGCAGGGCTTTGATCAGCTTGGGGTAGGAGGTCGTATTCATGGCTGGCATGCCCTCCTTGCCGTAACTGGAGTTGCGGTCCCAAAGGTTGACGCCGTCCAATCCGTACTCATAGACCACGGCTTTGATCTGGGATGCGAAATCCGCGATCTGCATATCGGAAAGATTGCAGAATCCCAACCCCTTGCCGCCGCCTTCGATACTCATGCACAACTTACGGCCTTTGTCCTGAAGCGGACTGTTATATTTCACGTAATGGTCCAGAACATAGCGCATATCCGAGCCGAGGCTGAGTTTGGCGCGTCCGGTTTCCGCTTCGTAATCGAGCCTGACGGTACGCAGGTTGATGATATTGCCGACGGTGCTGTACCATTTGACGGTCGATCCGCGGGCCAGCTTTTTCTGCATGAAATAATCATCCACCAGAAGAGGCTGGTACTGCGATGTGTTGATGTAGAAAACAAAGAACAGGTCCGAGCCGTCGTGAAGTTCATAGTCTCCCAGCTGGGGCTGACGAATCGTAATCGTATAATAAAGCACCTGCCTCTCATCGACATCGGCAGCATTTTTATCGGCGACGGATACCGGCAGCAGGTATTCTCCCGGCTCCAAACCCTCGGCCGACACCTTGATTCGTTTCGGGTCGGTTCGCAAACCCTCCTTGGCTACGGTCAGGGTTTTACCGTCCGGAAATTCACAATTCGCTTCAGGCAGCAGTTCATACTCCGTTTCATTCGCCTGATTGAAACCGTCCAAAAGCGAATTATCGACCCAAATTTCCAGCGCAAGGCCCTCGGCAGCGGGTTTGGTGATCTGATAATAGATATTATCCGTCACAAAACCGGCCCCCTGCGTTAGTAACAGATACGCTTCATTCTCGCTCGCCCTGTTACTGCGCAGCATGCCGTAGGTATTCTCAAGCCCGTCCTTGTCGGGCAGTTTGCCTCCTTCGCGTTCCACGGGGTCGGCGTCGCAGGCCGTAAGGCCCGCGAGCGCCGCCGCGCAGAACAGCGTCACTACTAATAAATTCTGTATCTTTTGCGTCTTCATAATTTACTCCTCCACTTCATTAATTTTCGGAATCTCGATGCCGTCGGGCCACTTCAGGTCGTATTTCGCCTGACCGTCGTTGCCGTAGCGCGAGTAATCCTTCACCGTATTGCCCTTGCCGTCGTTGAATTTCCAGTAACCGAGCAGCGTCGGGTCGTCCTTCGGGTTCTCGACGTTGTACATGTTCTCCCATATCTGTTCGGGAGTGCGGGCGACGGACCAGACGCGCGCCTCGGCGATCTTGCCGTTCAGCGGACGGTAGTCGTTGTACGAATAACTGATAAAGAACTGGCGGGCTTCGCTGTAGGTATCGTAGCCGAGCGTCTTGTACTGATCCTTCTTGCCCGGATCGGTCTCGTTGTCCCACAGGTCGTACAGCGCGCGGCGGGCCAGATGGATGAAGTTCTTGTCGTCCAGTGCGGCCGGCCCCATCTCGGTCCCCTCGCTCTGTATCCTGCCGTTGACATAGACACGCACGACGCGGGTGTTCTGGTCGTAAGTGCAGGCGACATGATACCAGTAGCCCTTCTGGAGGACCTTCGTGTTGTCGCGTCCGGGGAATTTGCCGAATCCGACGCCCGAACCGTCGAACTGCAGCTGTTCGCGCTCGAAGTTCGTGTCGCCGATACGCAGCAGCGCATAGTCCTCCTCGCCCATCACGGTCGAAATGCTCACCGGATTGCCCTGAATGTCGGTCAGCGCGAAATCGTCGATGTAGATCAGCGCTTCGTAGGTCATGGCCCGGAGTTTATTCCACGGCATGCTGTTGTCGCCGTACTTGTCGAGCGACGGGAATTCGATCCAGTTGTCCGTAAGCTGCGCCGCGACGGTGATGGCCGAAGAGCGTTTGACGACATAATAGGCGGCCTCGGAGCCTTTCAGCACCGACATCGACGAATGGGAGATGCGCACCGGCAGCAGATAGGTCTCGTCGATGGGCAGCGCGCCGGTCTGCTGTTCGCCTTTGCCCATCAGCCCTTTCAGGCGGAGCGTCACCACCTCCGACGCGGTCTTGCCGGCATGGATGGTCACGTTGTCGGACGACAGCTCGTAATACTTCGCGTCGAGCATTTTCCAGTCCGAACCGTAGCGGGCGTTGTAGGTCGCCACGAGCGACGGGTCCACCGTGAGCGACACCGCGACGTCCTGCCCTTCGGGATAGGCCAGCGTCGCCTGAATCGGCTTTTCGACCGTGGGCGTATTGTTGCTGAAGGTGGCCGGCTGCACCTCGTCGGTCTTCGACACGTCGAGGTAGACGACATTGTCGAACTTGTGGTCATCGGCATCATAGTTATCGCAGGCCGTAAAGGCCCCCGCTGCCGCAACGCCCAGTATGAGATATTTATGTATTAATTTCATAGCGTCGGTTATTTAGAAGGATTAAGCGTTTGGATGGCCTGACGGATCATTTTGTAGTTCATGTCCGCATTGTAGTAGTCGTTGCCGATGTTGTAGGCCCCCAGTCCGCACAACGGACCGTAGGCTATCACGCGGCGCGACATTTCCTCGACGGCGGCATACTCCACGCGGTCTTCGTCCTTGAGGGGCGCTCCGGCCTCGGCCGCCAGCAGGAGTTTCGAAGCCGGAACGGCCGCGTAACCCGTGGCGTTGAGTATCTGCAGCTTCACGTCGCCGACATCTTCGGTTTTCTCGGTGTCGAGGATGAAATAATCCACCTTCGCACGGTCCGCTTCGGCGACGAAGAGCGGATTGCCCTCGAAGACGAGCAGCTTGCTCTCGTCGGCCGAGAGTTTCGAGACGATCAGCGCTGCGGCCTGCACCGCTGCCGGATCGCCGGCGTTGGGAATCCCGGTGAACGAATAGCCGTCCATGCCGTTGGCGGCGACGGACGACACGACCCGGTCGAGCCATGCGCCCAGTTTCGCGGCGTCGGCGAATTCGGCGGCACGTCCGGCATAGTCCACCTGCCAGAGCACTTTCGTGCCTTTCTCGCGCATGACGGCCATATCCTCGGCATCGTAACGCGAGAAATTGTCGGCATTGGTCAGCGCCACGATATCGAGCGAATCGGGCAGGCAGCGCATGAAGTCCTTCTCGCTGGCCGCCGGTTCGGGCGAGTTGTGCAGGCGGGCGTAGACGATGAAATGCTCGCTCTTTTTATAGTCCCGCAGAGCGGCCGTATATTCCGCCCACAAGGCCGGGTCCTGCTCCCACGGTTTCTTCACGTTGTTGTCCACGGCCTCCATCTCGGTCCAGTCATTGCAGGCGGCAAGGCCGAAGAGTACGCCGAGGAGCAGGAACAAACCGGAGAAACGTATTATTCTGTGCTGTTTCATAGCGTTTAGTTGTTATAAGGTTTCACGTCCCACCATACGCGGGTGCCCATACCGTCGCCCTTGCGGCTGCCCTGCGACTCGCTGTTAAGCATCTGTACGGCTTCCTGAAGATTGGCGTTGTTCTTGTCGTATTCCTCGACGGGATAAGGCAGACGGCGGGCGCCCTGAGCCAGATCCACCGTACCGCCCGACTTGTCCTCGACGGCGGGCAGCAGGCGCGGATACCCCGTGCGGCGGTGCTCGGACCACGCCTCGACCCCCAGCGGGAAGATGGCGATCCATTTCTGGGTGATGATACGCTCCAGATTGCGCTCTTTGATGGCCGCCTTGTCGGCGCCTTCGGCGGAATCGTCCTCCCATGCGATGGTGATCGAACTCAGGGCGGTCGCGCTGTAATTGCCCAGCGGATCGTTATAGGCCGCAGGTTTTCTGGTCTTGTCGGCGATATAGGCGTCGGCGTCCTTGGCGCCCTTGTCCTCGAACGAGAGGCGGATCGCCTGCTCGTAGAGCGCCTTGGCGGCATCCTTCGTTCCCCAGCGCAGCTCGTATTCGGCCTTGAGGAAAGCCACCTCCGCCGCGTTGATCCACAGGTAAGGCGTCGAACTGGTAACGATCATGTTCGAATACTTGGCCTGCGCCTGCGATTTGCTCGTGACGTCGATGCCGATGCGGATGCCCACGTAATCGCCCTTGTCGTTGGGCAGGAACATCTTTTCGAGACGCGGGTCTTCGTAGCCGGTCATGTAGCAGAGAATGTCGGCGCCGACGCGGTGGTCGCCCCAGTCGTTGTAGATCAGCGTCGTGCGGTTCTCGGCGGCGTGCATGGCCGCATTGTCGGCATTGGCCGTGATGACGCCTGCGGCGATGGCTTCGGCAGCCTTCGTCCGGGCGACGTCGGGCTTCACTTCGCTAAGGCGCATCGCCATGCGCAGCTTGAGCGAATTGGCATATTTGAGCCACTGGGCGATATTGCCGCCGTAGACCCGGTCGTAGCGGCTGAAAGCCTCGGCCGGAAGCGTCGTATTGGCGGCGAAGGCGGCGATCGCCTCGTCCAGCTCCCCGAACATCTTCATATAGACCTCCTCCTGCTTGTCGTACTTCACCGTAATCGACTCGTTGGTTTCGAGGTTCGAATAGGGAATAGGCCCGTAGGAGTCGGTCACGCGGTGCATGATCGCCACGCGCAACAGTTTGGCGAAAGCGACGGCCACCTCGTCGTCCGTACCGGTGACGATACCGCGCCACGGCGTGTAAGTCTCGGTAATCACGTTGGCGAACGGCCATTTGCGCCAGTCGGCCGAAGGATTGAAGGTCTCGAACTTCGTGAGCCAGCTGTCTACCGTCGCTCCGATATAGCCGCCGAACGGACCGCCCGACAGGCTTTCGTTGAACTGGTACATATGCTCCTGCACGGGAACCACGAGTCCCTGCAGCGACTGGAATTTCGTGCCGATCTTGTAGTTCAGGGCATCCATCTGCCCGTCGGTCACTTCGTTCGGATTGCGATTCATGTTCTCGAAATCGCCCGTACACGAAATGCTGAGCAGCACTACCGAAAGCAGCAGTAGCTGCATGTATGCATTTATCTTTTTCATGCTGTTCATGGTTTAGAATTCAAATTTCACGTTGAAACCCAGACTGCGCAGCGACGGCATCATGAAGTAGTCGATGCCCTGATAGCTCAGCCCCGTCGAAGCCACGGCTTCGGGGTCGAAAGGAGCCTTGCAGTAGATCATCCACAGGTTGCGGCCCACAAACGAGACGGTGAGTCCCATCTTGTTGCGGAACCATTTGCGCGGCAGCGTGTAACCCAGCGACAGCTCCTGCAGGCGGAAGTTCGTGGCCGAATAGGTGTAGTACTGCGGAAGTCCCGACTGCGAACCGATAGCCTGATACCATTTCTGGGCATCGACCATCTCGCGGCCGTTGATCAGCACGCCGCCCGCATCGCGCGCGGCTGCCGAAACTTCCGAGACGCCGTACAGGTCCATGTTGGCCTGCGTGGCCGAATAGCAGATGCCGCCGATGCGTCCCGTGAACAGCAGGCCGAGGTTGATCCCCTTGTAGCGGAAGTCGTTGCGCCATGCGAGGTTCTCGCTCGGAAAAACGGAGCCGAGATAGATCTGGTCGCCCTCGTCGGTGAGAAGCAGGTTGCCCGCCTTATCGACCTCGACATAACCGTTGTCGTTGAATTTCAGGTCCGAAGTGGTATAGAGGTCGCCCAGCGTGCCGCCCTGCTTGAGGATGTATTTGGCCTTGCCCAGCCCCTTGATGTCGAGTTCCGAAAGATTCAGCGGCTGGCCCGTAACGGGATTCAGCGCACCGGAAGCCAAGTCGATGATCTCGTTCTTGTTCCACGAGAAGGTGAAGTTCGACGACCAGCCGAAATCGCGCCACTGGTTCGAATAGCCGAGAGACAGCTCGACGCCGGTATTGCGGACATGCCCCGTCTGGAGGTAGATGGTCGTATAGGACGACGACGGCGGAAGCGCCGGGTCGAACGTCTGGTTCTTCGTATCGGCGGAATACCATGAGGCCGAAAGGCTGATGTTCTTCCACAGACGGGCGTCGATACCCACCTCGTAGGTGATGGTCCGTTCGGGTTTCAGGTCGCCGATCGGATAGTGTGTCTTATCCTTCCATATCTTGCCCGTAGCATCGTACTCGTAGGTCGGCGTGGTCAGGAAACGCGGGAACGGCAGGCCGACCGAGGCGATCGAACCGCGGAGCTTGAGGTAGGAGAAGGCGTTGCCCAAATCCCATGTCGAGGAGGGAACCCACGAAAGGCCGACCGAAGGGTAGAAAAACGACTTGGAGGGCGACCCGGCGATCTGCGAAGCCCAGTCGTTGCGGCCCGTCGCGGTCAGGTAGAGCATCTGTTTCCACCCCACTTCGACCGATGCGAAGACCGACTGCGTCTGGTCGTGCCAGCCGACCTTCTCGGCGCGCTTCTTCGTGTCGTCGAGGTCGAATACGTTGAAGATATTGGGAAGGCCGTTCTCCTGAATCGGACCGCGGTACGAAAGTTCGTCGGTCTTGATGTTGTTGAGCGAAGCGCCGACGTTGGCCGTGAGCGACCAATCGTCGCCGAAGGTCTTGTTGACGTTCAGCATCACGTCGGCATAGGTCTGCGTATCGTAGGCACGGGCTTCGGTATAGTGTCCGTTCTTGCCGCCGTCGGTGATGGTCGTGTTGGACGAGGCGTAAAGTTTCTGCGTATAGAGCGAATTGGAGTTGTCGAGACGCACACGTCCCGAAACGCTCAGCCACGGCAGGATGTCGTAGCTGGCCGAGAACGACAGCATGTAGCGCTTCTTGTCGGTATTGCGCAGGTTGCGGTAGGCGATCCAGTAGGGATTCTGCATGCGCAGGTCGCCGCCCTCCATGTCCGCCGACCAGAACTGCTCCATGAGTTTGGTGCCGGGATTATAGCGTTCGAATTTCTTGTAAATCGCGAAATTCTCGCCGCGCGGAAAGAGATAGGCCGGGACCAGCGGGTTCGAATATACGCCCTGATTGGTCATGTTCTGGTCTTTCTGATAGATATAGCTGGCGCTGGCGTCGAGCCGCAGTTTATCTTTCAGGAAGTAAGAGGTATTGCGGAAAGTAAAGTTGTAGCGATCGTATTCGTTGTTGGGGATGATGCCGTCGGAATTGACCGATGCGGCGGAAAAATAGGTCTGGTTCTTGTCCGTACCGCCGGAAACGGTCACGGCGTTGGTGTATACATGCCCCGTTTCGAAGAAGTCGGCGGGCGTATAGCCGTAGCGGGCCGCGGGCAGGAGCTTCTGTCCCCAGCTGTAAATGCCCGAACCGCTCCTCACGCCGTTCGAACCCGTGCCGTAACGGTTCTGGAACTCCGGCTGCACGAAAGGATCGAGGAATTCGGTATTGCTCGAAAGCGTCACTTTGAGCGCGCCGGCCTTGCCCTTTTTCGTCGTGATCATGATGGCGCCGTTGGCGGCGTTCGAACCGTAAAGGGCCGCAGCGGCGGCACCCGTGAGCACCGACATCGACTCGATATCCTCCGGGTTGATGTCCGCGATGGATTCCGAGGCGCCGCGCGAATCGAACTCCGTACCTCCGCCTCCGCCGAAGTTATACATCGGGATTCCGTCGATGACATAGAGCGCATTGGACGACTGGCTGATGGACTTGTTGCCGCGGAGAATCACCTTCGACGCGCCGCCGACGCCCGAAGAGGAGGCGTTGATCGTAACGCCCGCGACCTTGCCCGTCAGCGAATTGATGAAGTTGGCGTCCTTGACCGTGGTGATGTCCTCGGCCTTGACCTGCTGGACGTTGTAACTCAGGGCCTTCTCCTGACGCTTGATGCCGAGGGCGGTGACAACGACGCCCTCGATTTCGGAAGCCGCTTCGTGAAGCGTGACGTCGAAGGAAGTCCGGTTGCCGACGGAAACCATGACGGGTTCGTACCCCAGAAAATTAACCTCCAGCTGGGCCGTAGCCGCGGGGGGGGGTACCTGAAGCGAGAAAGTTCCGTCCATGTCCGTACTCGTGCCGACGGTCGTGCCTTTGACCACGACGGACGCCCCGATGACGGGAACGCCGTTGACGTCGCTGACCTTTCCCGTCACGGCGACGGGTTTTTCCGCGGCTTTCTCGGCAAGAATGATGTACGTGCCGTCGATCTTATACGTAATATCCGTATTTTTGAGCACGTAGTCCAATACTTCCTGAATCGTTTTCTGCGTCAGATTGACTGAGAGCTTTTTACCGGTGTCGACGCCCTTGTTGATAAAAAGATAGCGGGTCTGCTTTTCAATCTCTTTCATAACCTGCGACATGGGCACGTCGGACAGATTCAGGGTTATGCGCGCATTCTGCGCCTGAGCGGTTAAGACACTCGCGCTCAGAGAGATTGCCAATACGAACCCAAACAGTCTTCGAAAGGTTTTGAAGAATACTGTTTTATTCATACTTTTGTAAAGTTTAAGATAATAGGTTAATGGGTGCAAGAATCATTTAATCTGTTATCTTCGCCTGCGGAGGTCCAGTCCGCAGGCTTTTTTTATCGGTCAAATGATTCGGATCGTCAAGTCGTCAGTTGTTTTTCATGCGCATATCTTACCGGGGTTTTAGGTTAAACAATAACAGGCGGAGGATCAGCGGATCGTCACCACATTGGTCTCCTCATCCTTCTCGAAGGAAAAATCGGCGGCGTACTGCAAGATGTGGAGGGCATTCTCGATGCCGTCGTTCACACGAATCTTACCGCTGATTTTTCCGATGTCGGGAATCGAATTCCGGGCGATGACGATCTTGACGTCGAACACCTGCTCGAACTTGGCCATCAGTTCATCGAACGGAAGTCCGCTGATGCGCACCAGACCTTCGGTCCAGCAGAGCGCCTCCGGATCCCTGATCGTCTCGACGAACAGACGGCCGTTCGAAAGATTCACAATATCATCGGGTTTCATAACGATCTCCTGCCTGCGCGGATCGAGCAGGTTGGTGACTTTGATCCGGCCCTGCAGCAATGCCGCCGAAAACCGGCCGTAGGTCTCGTCCGCTATTACGTTGAATTTCGTTCCGAGCACGTTGATCTTGGTCGCAAAGGTCTCGACCTCGAAGGGGCATTCGGCGTCGTGACGCACGTCGAACAGCGCCTCGCCCGAAAGTTTCACGCTGCGGAGATTCTTTTTGAATACGACCGGATATTCGATCCGGGCGCCCGAATTCAGCCAGACGCGGGAACCGTCGGGCAGGGTGATTTCGATGCGCTGGCCGTTGGGAACGTGCACCGCGGTCAGCCGGTCGGAAATAGCTTCGTACGTACGCTGGTGGGCGACGTACCCGCCCGCAAAGACGAGCAGCAGCACGGCGGCCGCACGCATGGCAAAGATCCACACCTTGCGCCACGGAATGACTATTCCGCGCGTCCGGAGCGCTCCGGCCCTCGCGTCGTTTCCGTACAACTCCATCCCCTCGAATACGAAGCGGACGATGTCCAGTTCCTTCTGGTTGGCAACCGGATCGGCTTCCAGCCACTCCGCGACCTGCAAGTCCTCCTGCGGCGTGGTATCGCCTTTAAGATACCTGTATAAAATTTCCTGATTCACGTTATTTTCTGTTTCCGTCTCTATAGTATAAAACAGTCGGGAGCGACGGCTTTACAGGCATTTTTGCGATTTTTCAGCAAATAAATTTATTTATTAAATTCGGCAAAATATTTATTAAATCACATCCCTGAAAATCAACCGGATAGCCGTAATGAACAAGCTCCGCCCGCCCGACTTTCCGGGAAGGAATCTCCCCGGACGCATCCGCCGCGGCATTCCGCAAAAAATCCGCACCGGAATCGGCATTCCCGAAAAATTGCCTATATTTGCAGACACAATATCACACGAGTCCGGCTCCGCAGCCGGAGGTCCGGACTTCGGGTTTCATACAGGCTGTAACGAAAAAGGCGCCCCGCCGGCACCTTTCATGATTTATTGCAGAAGTTCGAAATGAAACCGACAGACCCGACACCCCCTCCGCGACAAAGTGCATCACTCATCAGACGAATATGACCACCGCACGATAGTTGCGCTTTTTCCGAAAAATGCTAACTTTGACCTCAACCTACCCGGCATAAAAGATGGATAGACAAACACCCGTACTGACTTCGGACGAATTCGGAAAGTTCTTTTCCGAATACAAAAACCGTTTTGTCAGCATCGCATACGGGTACGTACACGATACGGATATCGCGAAGGATATCGTAACGGACAGTTTCATGTATCTTTGGGAACACCGGGAGCAGGTGAATATGGCCGAAAACATCAAGGGATACATCTACTTTTGCGTGAGAACCCGATGCGCCAACCACATCAAAGAGCAGGAGGTGCTCCGCAGGGCCAAAAACGAGATCACCAAAGACGCCTACTGGAAGCTGCAATCCAGCCTGAACTCCCTGAGCAGCGACGAGCTTTCCAAAAAACTCTTCCAGTCGGAAATCATCGAACTGTTCAGCCGGGAACTCGCCAAAATGCCGGAGCTGACACGGGCCGTCTATCAGGCGAGCCGTCAGGAAGGACTCACCTATCAGCAGATAGCCGAACGATACAACATCTCGACCCGGCAGGTGGCATCCGAGATGCAGCGGGCCTATGCGCAGCTCCGCGTTCCCCTGAAAGACTATCTGCCCGTAATCGGACTCCTGTTCGCCATGCTCTCGAAATAGCCGGAGCGCATCCGAATTTCAGGGCAGCCTTCGCGGGCAGGCTGTCCGGGCGGCGTATCCGGGCGGCGTATCCGGGCGGCGTATCCGGGCGGCGTATCCGGACTGCCCGCACGAAAACTCTCCGACGACACCCCATGAAACGGCAAAAAAGGGAGACCGGTCAAGTCTCCCTTTCAATCAGCTGCCGCTGCGGTGCGTTCAGATCAGCGTTTCGAGAATCTGCACGGCATTGAGCGCCGCGCCCTTCTTGATCTGGTCGCTGACGCACCAGAACGTCAGTCCGTTTTCGCAGGTCAGGTCGCGGCGGATGCGGCCCACGTAGACGGGGTCCTTGCCCGCGATGAAGAGCGGCATCGGATAGACTTTGTCCGCAGGCTGGTCCATCAGCACGACGCCCTTTGCCTTGGCAAAGGCCTCACGGGCCTCGGCGACCGACACGGGACGCTCCGTTTCGAGCCAGATGCTCTCCGAATGGGCGCGCATCACCGGCACACGCACGCAGGTCGCCGACACGGCGATATCCGAATGCATGATCTTGCGCGTCTCGTGGAACATCTTCATCTCCTCCTTCGTATAGTCGTTGTCCGTAAAGACGTCGATATGGGGAATCACGTTGTAAGCCAGCTGAAAGGCGAATTTATTGACGGTCGGCTCCTTGCCCGCGCCCAGCTCGGCGTACTGCTCCACCAGTTCGTCCATCGCCGCGGCTCCGGCGCCGCTGGCGGACTGGTAGGTCGAGACATGCACGCGGCGGATGTGCGACACCTGCTCGATCGCCTTCAGCGCCACGACCATCTGGATCGTCGTGCAGTTGGGGTTGGCGATAATGCGGCGCGGGGCGTTCTTCGCATCTTCGGGATTGACCTCCGGCACCACCAGCGGCACGTCGGCGTCCATGCGGAAGGCGCTCGAATTGTCGATCATGACCGCACCGTGTCTGGTGATCGTCTCCGCGAATTCGCGCGAAGTTCCGGCTCCGGCCGAAGTGAGGGCGAAATCCACCCCCTTGAAGTCGTCGTTATGCTGTAACAGTTTGACGGTTATATCTTTTCCGCGGAATTTATAGACACGGCCCGCGCTGCGCTGCGAACCGAACAGCAGCAATTCGCCGATCGGCAGGTCGCGCTGCTCCAAAATCCTCAGAAATTCTTGGCCCACAGCACCGCTGGCGCCCACAATCGCAATCTTCATCTCGATAAAGTTAAAAAATGATCATCGTTCCCGCTCGGACGGACCGTACACGGAAGCTCCGGGACAAATATAGCGATTTCGGCGCGAACGACAAAAAAATCGGCCGGCACAGCGGCCGGCCGACTCTGTTCAGTCGAAGAAATTGTCGTCGTCCGCATCCGGGACATGCCCCTCAGGATCGGTCTCCTCGTCGCAGTCGTAGCGCGGCATCATCGCCGGACGGATGAACTGGTCGTTGCGGCTCAGGCCGAGACGGCCGTCGTCGTAGACCCGTTTCATGAAGTCGCCCACGATCGGCAGCGCCATCACGCTGCCCTCGCCGCCCGATACGAAATGCACCGACTGATCCTCTCCGCCGACCCATGCACCAGCCACGAGTTTCGGGGCCACGCACATGAACCATGCGTCGCGGTTCTTGTTCGAGGTGCCGGTCTTGCCGCCGATCTCCACGCCCGAAAAGCCGTAATCGCGGTTCAGGCGGCCGGCCGTACCCGACGTCACCACGCCCTGCAGCATCGTCAGCATCGTATAGGCCGTGCGCTCGCTGACGGCGTCCTGCGACTGGGGTATGAAGTTGGCGATCACGTTGCCCTGCCGGTCCTCGATGCGCGTCACGAAAATGGCATCGTTATGCACGCCCTCGTTGGCGAAGGTCGAGAAGGCGCTCACCAGCTCGAAAACGTTCGATTCCGACGAGCCGAGCGCCAGCGCCGGCACGGGGTCGATATAGCTGCGGATACCCATGTTGTGGATGAAGTCGGCGACCGCTGCAGGCTGTTTGGCCTGCTTCATGATCCACGCCGAATAGTTGTTGCGGCTGCGGGCGAGACCCCAGCTCAGGGGGTGCATCACGCCGTCGTACTCGACCTTGCCCGCCTCCTTGGGCGACCACGCCGTGCCGTTGGCCGTCTCGATCGTAACGGGCAGGTTGGGCACCATCGTGCAGGGCGTCAGCCCCAGATGGTCGATGGCGAAGGTGTAGACGAAGGGTTTGATCGTCGAACCGATCTGACGTTTGCCCTGCTTGGCCATGTCGTATTTGAAGTAGCGGAAATTGGGTCCGCCGACGTACGCCTTGACATATCCCGTCCGGGGATCGAGCGCCACGAACGACGCCCGCATGATACGCTTGTGGTGCAGGATCGAGTCGCGCGGAGTCATCAGTGTATCGCGTTCGCCCTTGTAGGTGAAGACCTTCATCGAGCAGGGTCTGTCGAACGAAGCGTTGATCTCCTTCTCGCTCGCGCCGGCGTTCCTCATCTCGCGGTAGCGGTCCGAATAGCGGACGGCGTGACGCATGATGCGCTCGCGCTCCGCCTTGTCGGCGTCGATAAAGAGCGTCTTGGTGCGCCGGTACTGGGCGTCCATGCGGGGCTGGATGACCGATTCCATCTGTTTCTGGACGGCCTGCTCGGCATAGGTCTGCATCGTCGAATTGATCGTGGTATAGATCTTCAGGCCGTCGCGGTAGATGTTATAGGGCGTGCCGTCGGCCTTGCGGTTCTTGCGGCACCAGCCGTAGAGCGGATTCTCCTCGTACTCCTTCACCGCCTGATCGTAGTCCCACTCGTTGTAGAACTGATTGCGTTTGGGACGTTCGGCGTTCATCACAAGACGCAGCATCTCGCGGAAGTAGGTCGCCGTACCTTCGTTGTGCGACACGGGACGGTAATTGAGGACGATGGGAAGCGCGCTGAGCGAATCGCGCTGCTTGCGCGTAATGGCCCCGGCGTCCTCCATGCGCGAAATGACGAGGTTGCGGCGCGCGAGGGCGTTGTCGTAATTCCGCACCGGCGAATAACGCGACGGGGCGTTCACCACGCCCACCAGCACGGCGGCCTCCTGCACGTTCAGCTCGTGAGGCTCCTTGTTGAAGAAGGTAAGGGCCGCGGACTTGATGCCGTAGGCGTTGGAGCCGTACTCCACCGTATTGAGGTACATGGCGGCGATCTCCTCCTTGGTATAGTTGTATTCGAGCTTGAGGGCCGTGATCCACTCCTTGAGCTTCGACGTGACGAGCTTGGCGTTGCGCACCAGCCGCCCGCGGTTGCGCACCGTGTCGCGCGGAAAGAGGTTCTTGGCCAGCTGCTGTGTGATGGTCGAACCGCCGCCCTGCGAGGTGTTCTGCAACAGCACGGTCTTCACGGCCACACGGGCCAGCGAGGGGATGTCGATGCCCGAATGGGTTCTGAAACGGGCGTCCTCGGTAGCGATCAGCGCCGCGACGATCGGCGGCACCTCGTGTCCTCCGAGCCGGATATGGAGCGTCGAATCGTCCGGGAAAAGATCGGCGTACTGAACGTAGGAACGGTTCTGCACGAAGAAGGTGCCGATGACCTTGCCGTCCTCGGAATAGATCTCCGTGGCGAGGTTGCTGCGGGGATTCTCCAGCTCCTCGAACGACGGCATGCGGCCGAACAGCCCGAAGGCGGTCAGCAGCAGCATGAAGAAGAGCAGGGCGAACGGCGCGAAGGCCAGACACCAGATCCATTTTATCGTTTTCAGACTCACGTCCGTCTTTTTCTTCTTTGGCATAGGACTTAATTTTGCGCTAAAGATACGAAATTTATTGCAATCAGAACGGAAGGCCCACGGCGGCGGCCCACCACACGCTGCCGTTTGCGGGACGATAGACCGACAGCTTGAAGGTCGAAGTCGCCGATGCGGGTTGGCGGAACGCATTGATATCGAATACGATGTCGCCGCCCACGGACCAGATGCGCCGCCACGTCATCCCTCCGCGGCCCACGTCGCGGAACTGGGCGTAATCGCCGCCGACGTTGAGCCGGATGCGCTTGAAATAGAGCACCGAGCCGATGCCCCCTTCGGGGTACCACACCGGCAGCTGGTAGTCGGCCGAGAAGGCCGTGTAGTTGTTCGAAATAATATCCGACGAGGTATATCCGCGCGGAATAAGGCGCGTCGAGCGGTAGCTCAGCGGCGCGTATCCCGACGGAAATTTGTAGCCGCCGATCGAAGTCTGGTAGGTGACGGCCACCTTCAGCGAGTTGTGGGCCGCGAATCCGGGCAGGTATGCCTGTCCGTAGAACGAAATCAGGTCGCTGAAATGGGTGTTGGCCGGGTTGAAAGTATAGGCGGTGCTCAGCATATAGCCCCAGCGCGGCGCGAAGTCGCGGTGCGCCATGCGCACCTGATCCGAGTAGCCCAGTCCGAACGAGAGTTTGTGCAGTCCCTTGCGGAAACCGATGCGCTGGATATTGGAGATCTGCCCGGCGTTCCATTCGATTTTACCCAGATTGGCTACCATGCCGTTGGAGTAGTTCCAGCCGGAGGTGACGGAGAGCTGGCGCGTATGATAGCCCCGCTGGAAATAGAGCGGAAGCGTGGCGGAGAGTCCCACGGAGTAGTACTTGTCGGGGCTGGGACGCTGCTGGTACTCGTATTTTCCCGTCTGCTCGTTGTACTGCCCCACCGAATAGAAGACCTGATTGCCGCCGTACGAAGCGTCGAGGTCGAGACGGACGCCCAGCCCGAAATAGCGCACGCCCAGATTGAAAATCGACCCTTCGTTGCGGTTCCAGCCGTACGAAGCGAAGGCTTCGGTATTCGACAGCAGGTTCTGCGAAAGCAGGGTGACGCCCAGATTGAGGTTGATATTGTGTTCGTCCACGGCCTCGAAAGGATTGAAGGCCACGGGGGTCCAGCTATGGACGTTCACCAGATTGGGCACCTTGCGGTATCGCTTCGCGCGGTACACCCCCTCCTGACGCAGCGAATCGGCCGGCGAGAAACGCACCGTATCGAGGTTCACGACGTCCCACCGCTTGCGGTCGGGATTCACGACGTTGAGCGGCAGTTTCGAAGGCGTGACCGGAATCAGCGCGTCGGCATCGGCGTCCTGCGCCGCCACATGGTAACCGCGCCTGTCATAGGCGGTCAGCAGCACCCGTTCCCGCCCCTCGCCGTCGCGCCACGGCACCGGCATGAACGATCCGTAAGCCGACGTCGTGATGCGGTATTCGCGGCGGGTCTTCAGGTCGAAGCAGTGGGCTTCGTCCCGGCCCGAAGCGATCGAGCCGAAATAGAGCCTGCCGCCGCCCGCGCGGAGGTTGCTCAGCGTAATGTAGGCGCCTTCGGTAACGGGATGCACGCCGTCGCCGTCGATGCGGCCGAGCCACATGCCCGAATCGTCGGTGACGATGACGTAATAGCCCCGCGTAGCATCGTCCCACGCCAGTCCGTGAATCTCGGACCGGTCGGGCGTCGCAAAGCGTTTCTCCACGCCCTCCTTTCCCTGCACGACGACCGTATAGCGGCCGTCGGGATTGTATTCGACCCACGCGACGGCATCCTCCGACGGCGTGGGATAGAGCGCGTTGCGGCGTCCGACGACCATCCGGGGCGTACCGTCGGCGAGGTCCATGTAGCACAACTGCGAATTGACCCGCTGTTCGAAGAGTTTCGAACGGCGGTACTCGGTCCACCACACGCGGCCGCCGGCCATGGCAGGGCGCGTCGAAACCGCCCCCGTATAGCAGATCACCTCCTCCTCGCCCGTGCGGGTGTCGAGCCGCACGAAACGCAACGGCCGGTCGTAGTCGGTCTTGAGCGCCAGCGCCGACGCGGCGTCGAGCGGCAGGGGCCACTGGTAGGTCGTGTAATTGCCGGCGGGCATCGGCGTCAGCGGCTCGGCGCTGTCTTCGACCTGCGGCAGCGACTCCCAGTGCCGCTCCAGCACGTCGAACGTCTCGCGGAAAAGCCTGCTGACATTGGTGTCGTAATATTTTTCGAGCGCGACGCGCGTCGTGGCCAGCACATAGGGGTTGCGCGAGCCGTAGCGCGCCACCTTGTCCCAGACCACCTCGCCGTAGCGGTCGTAGGCGTAGGAACAGATCTGATAGCCCAGCTCGTAATGGTCGGGAATGTAGTCGCGGTAGGAGCCGCAGAACCATTTGTCGATGTTGCGGCGGTCGCGCGTGTCCTTCCGGTCGCGGCCTACGCGGCCCATGGCGCGGTAACCCAGCGAGAACGAGGGCTGAAGTCCCCGGCCGAACGACGACATGGCCGTTTCGGACATCACGGCGTCGCCCTCCATGGCCCAGATCGGCATGCAGAGCAGGCCGATGGTCGAACCCTGCTGCCCCAGAATATAGCTCAGGGCGCGGATAACGCCCCGGTCGAGGTTGTTGTACTGTACGGCATGACGGTACTCGTGGGCCACGAGCTGTTTGTACCACGGCATCGAATAGCCGTCGATCGCGGGCGAGGTGAGGAACTCCACACGTTTCGGGAGGTACATCACCAGTCCGTTCGACTGGAAATTTTCGGGGTGCATGACGAAGGGAATACGCATCGGACCGTGACGGAATCCGAACGCAATGTCGGGCCGGACGGTACGGATGTAGAACAGCGTACGCCGCGCCACGGCCGAAACCGTATCGGGATAGATCATCCGCACGTCGGGCGTACGGATCGTGCTCCATTTCAGCCCCGCGGGGTCCGAACCCCACGTATAGTACTGGGCCGAAACCTCGTGCGCGAAACCGAGGGCGCACAACAAGAGGAGGATATGCAGCAGCCGCTTCACCTACGAACCGGCTTTTTTGCAGCGGTAGCCGCTCTTGGTGAGTATCTCGACCACGCGGTCGCGGTGGTCGCCCTGAATGATGATCTCACCCTCCTTGGCCGCGCCGCCGACGCCGCATTTGGTTTTCAGCAGACGCGCCAGCTCCTGCAGATCCGCATCCCGCCCCACGAAGCCTTTGACCAGCGTCACCACCTTGCCCGCGCGCTGCTTGCGGTCGAGCCACACGCGCAGCTCCTGCCGCGCCGGGGGAAGCGTCTCCGCCTCCGGTATTTCGGTCGTTTCATAGTTGAAGTCGGGATTGGTCGAATAGACCATTCCGAGCCTCGCTTTCCAATCGTTGTCCGCCATATTGTTCGAATAGTAGAGATCAAACGTCCTTTCGGAACCTCTTATTTTGTGCAAAAATAATAAAATATTACGGTTGTGCGCGCCCGGCGGCCGAGATCGGCGAAAAAGAGCGCATTCAACCCTTCAAACGGCGGCGCACACCCACACGAGATAGGAGCGGCAAGGCGGAGCCGGAGAAAAAGCGACGGCGGCGCAAAGAAGAGACAGCGCAAAGAAAAGACAGCGCAGAGGACGGCAGCGCAAAAAGAAAGGCGGCAGTGCAGAAGAACGGCGGCAACACAGAAGAACGGCGGCGCAGAGGGACGGAACCGGCCGTCCCGCCGCTGCAAAAAATCCCGGCCTTGGGAAGAAATTCCGGCCGAAATCACTATCTTTGTTTCCGTATGGCTAAAAAGTTCGGCGACAAACTGCGCAGATTCAATCCCTTCACGCGCCCGGCGACTCTCGAAGAGCTGCCCAAACCGCTGCCGGCCAATCCCGACCAGCGGCTGGTAAAGGTCTACGTCGAAGGCTACGAAGACGTGGCCTTCTGGCGCGGCATCTTCGACCACTTCCAGAACCCCTACCTGCGCTTCGAAATCTCGGTGCCCAACCGCGCCGACCTTCCCAAAGGGAAGAAGGTGCTGATGGGGATGATCCCCCGCTCGTCGGAGGAGCTGATCCTGTGCGTCGATTCGGACTTCGACTTTCTGTTCGCCGACCGCACGGAGCAGTCGCGCGAGGTGAACGCCGCCCGCTACATGTTCCACACCTACGCCTACGCCACCGAGAACTTCCTCTGCTACGCCCCCTCGCTGCACAACGTATGCGTCAAGGCGACCAAGAACGACACGCGCATCTTCGATTTCGTGCATTTCATGCACGAATACTCCTGCACGATAACGTGTGCCGGGTTTCCCCTCTTCCGTCGGCACCTACCTGGTTTCAATGCCGAAGCTCCAAGATGTATTCCAAATAAGCGATTTCCCATGCCTCTCACCAGCCGGCTATTCTCTGTTGGCTCTTTCTTACTTGTACTTCTTCTCTTCTTTGCCTATGTGGGTATCTTAATATATCAAAACATTTTTGTCAAGAACACTTTTTGTAAAAGAACTGACACATATCCTTCTTATAATAAAGCATGATTTCTTGACAAACATTAGGAAATGTGCGATTATGAAAGAACTTGGCGTCATGTTTAAAGTCATGCCGTCAAATAGTGAATGGAACAGAATGGAGGTTTTATCATGAAACGTACTTACATAAGAAGTTTGCTTGTGTTCGTATTTGCTTCTTTGTTTCTGACATTTTCCTTTGTCAGCACACCGGCAAAAGCTGCGGCTGCTGCTACAGAAGCACCATCTACGCACAAAGCGGTTTTGACTACAAATCGTGCCGCCGGCACAGCAAACTACACCGTAACCGGTCTGGATTTGGCATCCGATACCGCACTTACGATTAATGCAGTCAATTCTTCCACAAAGAAAACTGCTTTTACCAAAAATATCACTCTCGACGAGACCAACTGCAAAGAAGGCACTTTTACAGGAAACATTACTTTGGCGGACTTAAAATATGCATTTGCCAATTATACAGTAACCGTAACAATTGGTACAAAAACATTGACCGCCGGCACTGCTGACTTTACGATTCATACAGCAAAAGCAGGTCTTTCCATCACAGGAAATACCGGCGCCGCTGTCCGTACTGCTGCCTTCGTATCAAAAGAAGCCACGGGCGGTGTTTTAGTTCCCGGTACCGGAAATCAGATTTCCATCCAGATTTGGAACAAAAACCGCGCAGAATCCACTGCAGTAACCGTGGGCAAAACAATGGCATTGAATGCGAACCAGAACTGGTCTGTTGATGTTTCCAAATCCGGAAATCATTATGGCAAATGGGGCGCAAAGGCTGTTGTCACAAACAGCAATTGGAAAACACAGTATACCTTAGCTTCCACTGAATATAATGTTATTCCTTCCTGCACTTCATTTGTTACAAAGAAAACAAAAGCATTGGAGAAGAAAAAGGCATTTGCCATTGAACTTAGCGGATTGACTAACGTATTCGGCGTAAATGGTGTAACATTCCAGGTATTTAACAGCGATGGCAGACAGGTTGCTACACTTTCCGGCAAGAAAAAGACAGCTTCTTATTATAAAGAAGTTACGATGAAAACCTTAAAATACAATTTGGATTTATTTACAATTAAAGCGGTTGTGATCGATTCCAACAATAAAACTTATACGCTTGCACAGACAACAAAGGCTGACCAGCGTATGAAAAAGGGAACTCTTACCGTTACTAAAAAGAAAAATGCAACCTGCATCTATAAATTGTCCGGAGCTTATGTTCCCGGCAATATCAAAAAGGTTGAATTTGATATTTACCGGATTAAAAACGGTAAAAAGAAAAAGCTTGGCACATACAAAGCAAAAGCTTCTTCCAATAAAAAGACCTACACCGTAACAGTAAAAAATGAAGCAAAAGGAACTTACGAGGTTCGTGCATTTGCGACATCCGCATGGAAAAGCAGACTGTTGCTGAAAAAGAAAAAGTTCAAACTGAAAAAGTCAGACCTTGGTAAAAACGGCTGGTATTATGAAAAATATAAGGGAAAGAAATACAAATTCTATTATATTAACAATAAAAAACAGACCGACCTTACTAAGATTTTGAAACTGAAAAAAAGCAGTTCCTCTCATCAGAACAAGTTTTACATCGAAGTAAACCGTGCCGCATGTGTCGTTACGATTTACATGTACAACGATGAGACAAACAAATACGATATTCCGGTTAAAACGTGTTCTGTATGTGTCGGCAGCGACATCTGGACCGTTGCCGGTACCGGTGGTCTCCATGAGAAGTCAGCATATACTCCAATAGGTACATATTCGGTATGCACAAACGGACAGTCCGTAAAATATACGATGAAACCGATGCATGAGCCGGATGGCAGTACCGTATATGCGCGCTGGGCAACACACATTGTCGGCAATGTTTATTTCCACTCAATTGCCGTTGGCACACAGTCTCATTATGCACTGCCTGCTGTCACCTACAACAAGCTTGGCAAACCTGCTTCTGCCGGATGTATCCGTATGGCAGTAGCGGATGCGAAGTGGATTTACGATTATACTTCAACCGGCAATACCATTAAAATCGTAAAGGGAAGCACAAAGAAACCGGGGCCTCTCGGCAAAGCAAAGACCATCAAAGTAAAAGGTGGCATCAACTACGACCCAACGGATCCCGGTGTACCGGATTCCCGCAAGAAAAAAGATTATAAAGCAAAACGAATTAGTGGATATCTGACAAAAAAAGGTAAAAAAGTCGGATACTAAAAAAAGAAAAAAGCTGTAAATTGGTGAATCTCACCGGTTTACAGCTTTTTTAATATCTGTTATTTTTCTTTCTTTATGTTTTCCCTATCCCGGTTCATAAACGATTTGGCAAATTGAATATAAAGCCAAAACAGAATTGGCAGTAAAATGCTGGAACCAATACACATTTTAAACAATTCCGGTGCCGCCTTTGATGTGGTGATTCCTGCAATCAAAGTTACAATATACAACGCAACTAAAAAGATTACACCAATAATTGCTGCAATACGCACACCCTTCGGATATGAACTTTCAATTTTTTCTTTTTTCTCTTCTGCCATCTTACCATTCCTCCTTATCTGCTCCAATTTTCTTCATATGCTGCTTAATTTCCTTTTCATAACCATTCTCCGATAAATGGAAAAACCGCTCGGATTCCGCCTCATCCGGCAGATACTGCTGCCTTACATAATGATTTTCGTAATCATGGGAATACTGGTAACCGATGCCATGTCCAAGTTTTGCCGCACTTTTATAATGGGCATCCATCAAATGTGCCGGAATTCGGTAATTCGGATGCATTTTAACATAATCCAAGGCATCATCAATTGCAACAATTGCTGAATTGCTCTTCGGTGCACATGCCACATAAAGCGCCGCCTGTGAAAGCACAATTCTTGCCTCCGGCATACCAAGCCGCTCAACTGCCTGTGCCGCCGCGGTCGCCACGACAAGAGCCTGTGGGTCAGCATTTGAAACATCCTCCGCCGCACAAATCATGATTCGTCTGGCAATAAATTTGATGTCCTCACCGGCATACAGCATTCTCGCCAGATAATAAACTACGGCATCCGGGTCAGAGCCCCGCATACTTTTAATAAATGCCGAAATGGTATCGTAATGATTATCCCCTGTTTTATCATAGCGGAGTACACGTTTTTGAATACATTCCTCGGCAACTTCCATCGTAATATGAATTTTGCCATCTGCACCTCTCTCGGTTGTCAAAACACCAAGTTCAATCGCATTTAAAGCACTTCTGGCATCACCACCGCTGATGTCCGCAAGAAATTCCAAAGCGTCTTTTTCGATGACTGCATCAAAACTGCCAAGTCCCTTTTCTTTATCTGTCACTGCACGCAGCAAAAGTTCCTTGATTTCATCTTTTTCCAATGCCTTTAATTCAAAAATAATCGAGCGGGACAAAAGCGCACCATTTACTTCAAAATACGGATTTTCCGTTGTTGCACCAATCAAGACAATGGTACCGTCTTCAACAAACGGAAGCAAATAGTCCTGCTGGCTTTTATTAAAGCGGTGAATCTCGTCAATAAACAAAATCGTCTTGCGCCCGTAAGCGCCCCAGTTTTCTTTTGCTTTTTCAACAACTTCTTCCATATCTTTTTTCCCGGCTGATGTCGCATTAATCTGGAGAAATGCTGCACTTGTCGTATTGGCAATCACTTTCGCCAGTGTCGTTTTCCCAGTTCCCGGCGGTCCATAAAAAATCAGCGAACTTAATTTATCTGCCTGAATTGCCCGGTACAATAATTTATCTTTTCCGATAATATGTTTCTGTCCCACAACCTCGTCCAAGGTAGTCGGACGGAGTCTTGAAGCAAGTGGCGATTCGGTCTCTTTTTTCTGCTCGCTCATATAATCTAATAAATTCATGATTCCTTTCCTTCCTGCCGTTTATCCATCTGTATAACTTCGTCTCCATGGAAACCATAACACAGTTTTTCGCCCCGTTCAAGTTTAGCTTTCGCAGCTGTTTTCTCCGTCAGTGCCGTTTCAAATGAATCAATTTTCTCCTCCGGCACCAAAAACCGAAACACAACCTCATTTCCATATTCACACGATAACTCGTGAATCTCGTTGGTTCTTGCTAAATATTGGATTTTTCCAACCTCGTTATAATCCGCTGTAACGATCAGTGGGTAACCGGTCTCTTTTTCTAAAAGTACACAGTGATTTAATCCCTCTTTCATCGCACCGGAATACGCTCTTACAAGCCCCCCAGTACCAAGAAGAGTTCCTCCAAAATATCTTGTGACGACTGCCACAACATTATAAATTCCCTGTCCATCCAAAATATCCAACATCGGTCGGCCGGCCGTTCCTGATGGTTCCCCGTCATCACTGCAGCGCACCGTATCCTTATTTTCACCTAAAATATAGGCAAAGCAGTTATGTCTGGCATCATAATATTTTTTCCGCATCGCGGTAATTTTTTCAAGTGCTTCTTCTTCCGTTGTGACCGGAAAAATGTTCGCAATAAAACGGGATTTCTTTTCTACAATTTCCCCTTGTCCACCTTCGTAGAGTATCTTAGATGCTGTTTCCATCCGTTTCGTTCCTTTCTCTTACTTCGTTCCTACTCCTTACTATTATAGTAATTGCCCTTTCCCTTTTCAAGAGTTTTTGTTATACTAAAAAGAAAAGAAAACATTCAGGAAGGAAAGGACCGCACATGAATTTTAGTCATAAGGGAATCCAGAATCGAAAACATCAGCTTGAATCCGCAGCTACTCACCGTCTGCACAAATTACAGCTTATAGGAATCCGTCTTACTCTCATCGGACTTATTTTTGTCGGCCTTTTTGCCGGAAGTTTCCTGATTGGAATGTATACAAGCATTTTATCTTCGACGCCGGATGTGAACTCTATCCAGATTGTTCCAAAGGGCTATACAACGACAATTGTGGACAGTGAAGGAAATCCGATTCAGTCCTTAGTCGGAAAAGATGCCAACCGTGAATATGTTACATTGGATAAAATTCCGGAGAATCTCCAAAATGCCTTTATTGCCATTGAGGACGAGCGTTTCCGCAAGCATAACGGCGTGGATACACAGGGCGTTTTGCGTGCACTGACTATTGGCATAAAAAACAAGGGCGATTTTACACAAGGTGCCAGTACGATTACACAGCAGTTATTGAAAAACCAGGTATTTGAGGGCGGCGAGGAAAATACACTCTTTGAAAAAATAAAGCGTAAGCTGCAGGAGCAGTTTCTTGCTTTGCAGACTGAAAAAAAATACAGTAAAAACCAGATTCTTGAGTATTATTTAAATACCATTAACCTCGGACAAAATACACTTGGTGTCCAGGCAGCATCCAAACGGTATTTTAATAAAAATGTTTCTGACCTCACCCTTTCCGAGTGTGCGGTTCTTGCCGGCATTACGCAGAACCCATCAGCGTACAATCCGATTTCCCATCCGGCGAAAAACAGTCAGAAACGCACAACTGTTTTAACCTATATGAAAAATCAGGGATATATTTCCAGTAAAGAATACACCGATACTCTCCGTGACCCGGTTTATGACCGCATCCAAAAAGTGAATAAACAAACATTTTCAAGTTCTTCCATTACCTCGTATTTTACCGATGCTTTGATTGAGCAGGTAATTCAGGATTTGAAGGCTAAATGCGGCTACACGGAAACGCAGGCTTATAACGCACTGTACAGCCGCGGCCTGACGATTTACAGCACGCAGGACAAATCTATGCAAAAAACCGTCGATTCAATGATGAACAACAAAAAATATTATCCTGCGAACTCTCGGTATGAACTAACTTATCAATTGATTGTTACGCACAAGGACGGAACGCAGATTACATATTCC
>ERZ825324.1356-NODE-1356-length-29721-cov-30.445190_pt1 | contig 29721 bp, 23 predicted proteins | sample MGYA00519859_ERZ825324 | MGnify/ENA primary metagenome ERZ825324 (study PRJEB31778, sample SAMEA3449198) | human gut metagenome | biome: human gut; feature: human-associated habitat; material: faeces | place: United Kingdom | collected 2010/2012 ... | reverse complement strand
AAGGCGGCAAGGCTTATGTGATTCTGCCGATGCCGGATAAGCTCAAAGGCAAAGACATCCTCGTGATCTACATCGACGACAACGGCCTCTGCAAGATCCTGAACCACAGCGTAGAGAAGATCGGCGCAGAATATTACATTCGCTTCACGACGCCCCACTTCTCGACCTTCGCAGTCGTCGACAAAGACGAAGCAGAGGGGTTAATTAAAGAACAGAACGCCGCCCACGTCAAAGAACTGATGCAGAGCGCGAAGTTCAAAGTGACCACCACTAAGACGAGCAAGAAATCCGTCAAGGTACAGGTCGCAGCCAAGAGCAGCAAGACCATGATCTCCGACATCAAGTCGCTGGGCTACACGGTCAAGTACCAGTTCTATCGCTCGACGAAGAAGGACGCAGGCTACAAGCTGCTCAAGACAAGCAGCAAGAACAGCTTTATCAGCACCAAGGGCACGAAGGGCAGAAAATATTACTACAAAGCCCGCGTGTTGGTCTATGACGGAAGCAAACTTGTGGCTAGGAGTGCACTCAAGCGGTGCAGCTATGGCGCAAGACGTTAATGCAAAACTGATTTTTTGCTAACAGAATATAGAATTTTTACTTAGGGCTGACTGTAACAGGTCAGCCCTATTTCTTTGATGGGACAATACTGATAATAACTATACTGATGACCTTCGCTGAGTTTCTACTTGCCAACGGTGATGAAAATCTGGCGCAGTATCTGGAACAGGTGGATACCCTTGAACCTATCCCTGACGCCTTCTTTAATCCGCTGTATGAGAAGCTGAAGATGTACTATGTCACCGGTGGTATGCCGGAGTTGGTATTGATGTGGACGGAGGCACGGGATGTTTCTGCCATGCAGGAAGCATTGTCCGGAATCATCGGAGCCTATGAGCGTGATTTTGCCAAGCATCCTAATCTCAGCGAGTTCCCGAAAATCTCAATGATTTGGAAGTCTATTCCTTCTCAACTGGCAAGGGGGAACAAGAAATTTATTTATAAGGTAGTCAAGGAAGGCGCACGAGCCCGTGAGTACGAGGATGCATTGCAAAGGCGCATTGACCGAAAACTTTGTATTGCAGACTTTAATTACTCAGCTTGAAGTCATGTCCCGTTATTGGAGCCGGAACAACCCACCTTACGAGGTGGATTTCCTCATTCAGCGGGAGAACGACATCTTCCCCGTGGAGGTCAAATCCGAAGCCAACACAACTAACAAGAGTATGAAGAAGTTCAAGGAACTGTTCCCTGATAAGGTCAAGCTCCGCATCCGTTTCTCATTGGATAATCTGAAACTGGACGATGATGTGCTGAATATCCCGCTGTTCATGGCAGATCAGGCGGATCGATTGATTGGATTGGCATTGGAACAGGGCAGCGCACAGTAATAGAAGTATGGAGAATACAGATATGGCTATTAGTAAAAAACTTGAAATTATATACCACAATGGTCAACCAGATGGCATTCGCTCCATTCGTCGCCATTTATCTACCATGACCACTTGCTCATGAGATCCTCCATTTCTGTGATTAGAATATCACATTTTGAAGGGTGTGTTCAAGAAAAAGGGTTCACTTTGGAATCTGTCCATTAACAGGGATCTGATTTGTGAGCGTGTCTAAAACTGGGTAACCCACTTTTCTATGTGTCCACTGTTATGGGGATAGTATAGTCAGAGCCAATACCCTTCGCACAATCATACGAAGAGATTCGTCAGTAAGATATGACCATGCGCTACGCCTTGCCAATACACTTGGTATTGATATACCGTTAATCTGTAAGGAAAATCCCTACGATGTAGGCGAGGTAGAACCAGGGTTATTAAACGATTATCACGGATTTATTTACGGAGATAAATCGGAATTCATATGTAAAAAAGCGAATGCATGCATTGCTTGAATTATATGATTACACCGAATTTCCGATCATTGGCGAACTTCTGGGACGTTTTGCTGTCTTGGATAACGATGGTAGAAAAATGCTTTGGAATATATGAATTTCTTGAAGTCAATTGGTAAATTTCCTGCGACAAAAGGAAAATTTTATAAAACAATAGTAGCAGGGCATGTTGGTACAGGATCGTGGAGTCTTGCTGATAATCGAAATTATCATGATGTTTTTTACGATGGAGAAAGTCATTACTATATTGATGGCTTGGTCTATATAGGTGGAAAATTATTGTTGTTGGTATACAATGAAGAGAATGGGAAGTATTATCAAATAGAAAATGATAAAATGATACAGGAGCAATACCAGCTTTACCATTATGTATCAGATAATTTAGCATCAAAATGTAACATGACGGAGATACTCTGTGACGGGGGATCTCCTTTTCTTGTGTCCAGGGGAATTATTTCACATAAGAATATTGTTTTATCGCTACAATTCCCATGATTTCATTAAAAATATATACATCGCAAAATTAAACTGCGCCATGATGATAGGAATTTTATAGTTAATCGCAGACAGAAGCGCCTGTATTATTTCCACAGCGAATTGCACGGTCAAGTCCCATAATAGTGGCGACGGCTCCGTGTTAGGATATGATATGTGTCAGAAAATCATAATGGATTGTGCAAAAATATAATAAGGACAAATAAAACTGATAGGGTTATTCCGTCGCTTCTTGGTAAAATGTTATAAAAACAGAAGACAGATTTTGTGATGGGTTACGCGTTTAACCTTTGAAAAACCCATATTTCTGCTGTACCATATAATCATAAATGAGAGTCAAACGGTGTTTGGTTTTTCATCAATGCTATCACTTGAACCTTTCATCATCAGATTATCAGAAAAAGAGGAAATCGATATGGCACAGAACAGAGTTCGGATTGCGGATGTAGCGGATGCGTTAGGTCTTAGTACAGCGACTGTCTCAAAGGTGATTCACGGAAAAACAGAAAAGCTTTCGGATGAGACCGTAAAACGTATCCAGCAGGAGCTTGAAAGTTCGGGGTATATTCCGAATATGGCAGGCATTCTGCTTGCAAAAAATAATTCCAGAATCATCGGTGTGGTGGTGAATGACAATGAAAAGTATGAAGGCAGGGTCTTAGAGGACTGATTCTGATGGGCTTTTGTGAAGCCGATTATGAGAAGCTAAGAAACCAGATGAGGATATCGTTTGTTGTGTATGATGGTTATTTTGAAAAATGCTCCAAGGTGGTCAATCTGGTCATCAATCATTATGATGGCGGTTATCAGGCGGGGAAATATTCAGATGGGAAATACCAAAGACGGAAAAGGCATACAAATTCCAAAGGATATCCAGATCATAGGTTTTGATGACAATCTGGCAAGCAGGGAAAGTAATCCTGCGCTTACAACGATTCATCAGGAGGCACCTCTTAGGGCAAAAACTGCAATCAAGTGCCTTGAAGCAATGCGCGATGGAGCAGAATGTGAGACAGAAATTGTGTTGCCGGTTGAGTTAATAAAAAGAGAAAGTACGGGGAAATTATCATGTCAAAGTTTATGAAATCATTGTGTAAAATTGCAATTCCTGTCACCTTGCAAAGCATGCTGCAGGCATCCTTTTCCATTGTAGACCAGATTATGATCGGACAGTTGGGAGAAACAAATATATCGGCAGTTGGATTATGTGGAAATTTTTCTCTCATTTTTTCCGTGGTAATCGGTGCAGTAAGCACGGTTGCGGGGATATTAATTGCACAGTTTATTGGTGCGGAAGATACAAAAGAGGCATGGTGCAGTTTTGATGTGAGTCTCATTTGCGGAATTATGATATCAGCTTTGTTCCTGTTTGCAGCAGGAGTTTTTCCGTCGCGGATTCTTGGAATGTACACGAAGGATGTGAGTATTATTAATACTGGTGCGGTGTATTTTAGGATTGTAGCGTTTTCCTATATTCCAATGGCAGTCAGCAACATTTTATCCTCATGGCTTCGCTGTAAGGAGCATGCCACGATACCATTTTTGGCAAGCTTTGGGGCAGTTGCTGTAAACACAGGCCTTAATTATCTGCTGATATTTGGAAAACTCGGATTACCATGTCTGGGAATAAAGGGCGCTGCGGTTGCGACACTTATTTCGCAGTTGTTTAACCTCGTATTTATTGTTATCGGATTTATCTTATGTATCAGGAAGGATAAAGATAAACCGGTATGGTCATTGCATTTCAGTAAAATTACGATTAAGGATTATCTGATCATGATTATGCCGATTCTAATCAGTGAGTTTTTGTGGAGCCTCGGACAGAATGTGGAGTCTGCTGTCTATGGTCATCTGGGAACATCAAACCTGGCAGCATACACACTTACCTGTCCGATACAGGGGCTTATTGTAGGAGCACTTAGTGGATTGTCGGCGGCTGCAGGTGTGATGGTTGGCAAGAGGCTTGGCAGGAAAGAATATGATGAGGCATACACAGAATCGAAGAAGATCATGTATGCAGGCTTGGCAGGAGCGGTAGCCGTATCGACATTGCTTATTCTTCTGGCAGGAGTATATACCGGATTATATCGTGTGGATGACAGCGTAAAAGCACTTGGAAAGATCCTGCTTATTGTATTTGCCCTGTATGCACCGGTCAAGGTGGAAAATATGATACTTGGCGGTGGAATTGTGAGAAGCGGCGGCAATACCAAAATCATTATGGTGATTGATATTGTTGGCACATGGTGCATCGGAATCCCACTGTGTCTGCTTGCAGCGTATGTATTTAAGTGGGGCATCGTTGGTGTGTATACATTGCTCACCACGGAAGAAATATTCAGGCTGGTTGTATCGCTTGTTATTTTTAAGAGGCGCAAGTGGATGATTAGTTTGTCGAATTGACTTTTGCTGTCAGGTTTCGGATATAAAGGATGATAAAAATTCTTTCATTTTTATTTTGCAGCAAATGAAAAAGATGCAATTTCTGATTTTTATGGTATATTGGGAATAAAAAGATGTGATCGTTTATGCATACACAAAACAGAAAGGAGTCCGCCATGGATATAACAGGAGTAGGAAACCTATCATATTTATATAATTATGGAATTTCGGACAGCGATACCAGACATGTCACAGGAAAAGAAAACGGCATCGGAAGCGTAGATGAAAATGGGAAACAGAAGGAATGCCAGACCTGTAAAAACCGCAAATATGTCGACGGATCAGATGAAGCAAATGTATCGTTTAAGAGTGCCGCGCATGTTTCCTAAAAAGATTTAAAGGTAACCGATGGGATAAAGGCGCGGGAGGATCATGTGGATATGCAGGTGTAGGTGATGTATGTAGTTTACACTGACTAACGGGTATAACAGCTGTTGCCCTGTATGCACCAGTCAAAGTTGAAAATTGCATAAATGGCAGAAATATGTTACCATAAACATAGACTATTGACAGAAGGTATATGGGGTGGAAGCGATGGAAAAACAGGAATTTTGCATGGAAAAATCTCAGATATTTCAGGAGATGATCAGTCGTATTTCAAAATTATCTCAGGACAGTTATTTAATGGTTACTGATATGCAGCATAATTTAACATTTGTTCCAGAAAGTACTGCAGAATTTCTGGGGATTCCATCGGGATGGTGTGAAGATGGATATAAAATAGTGCTGGAAAAGAGCGTACACCCATATGACTGCCCGGAATATACGGAAGAGATGAAAAAACGTCTGCGGGGGATCAATCTGGAGAACGATCTGTACATCCGTATGGGAAAAGACAAAAAGTATGTGATGACGCAGATTATAACGGATATGATTTTAGAGCAGGGCAAAAACAGATATTTTATTGTTCTGCTTCGGAATCAGAATGTGATTCCGGAAATTGATCCGTTGACGGATCTTTATGGTCAGGTCAAATTTGAAAAAGATATTGTGGATTATATTCAGCAGGGACGAAAAGTAGCTGTTTTGGAAATTGAAATTGATCATATGAATGATATCAATATATTGTACGGAACAAATTACAGCGACCGGATTCAAAAGGTTCTTGCATACCGGTTTATTTACATGATGGATGCAGATAAAGCAGTTTATCGTATGGGAAATTCCAATTACGCATTTATTTTGAGGGATGCCAGCCGTGAAGAGGCTGCGGCATTTCTGGAGAAGATTCGTGCGCGGCTGGAGGAAAGTGTCGTCTTGGAAAACAACCATTTTGATTTGAAGATATATGCCAGCGGTATAATTCTTGATCATTATGAGGGAGAAATTTCCACGGTACAGAGTAAGCTGGAATATGTTTTAGGAAAAATGCGTACCAGACGGGATCACAAGTTAATGTTCTTTAATGATCTGGTACAGATCAATGGGGACGTGGATCTGGATCTGATGAAGATAATTCATCAGTCTGTGCTGAACCAATGTGATGGATTTTATGTGGAGTATCAGCCTGTCGTACATGCACAGACAGGAGAGATTGCCGGAGCGGAAGCACTGGTCCGCTGGAAAAAAGAGCCATATGGTATTGTGCCACCGGGAATGTTTATTGACTGGCTGGAAAGTAATCCATGTATGTATGATCTGGGAAATTTTGTTTTGAAACAGGCATTGACGGATGCTGTGGAGTTTCGAAAATCAAATCCGGATTTTTTTATTAATGTCAATATGTCCGCAAAACAGCTGGAAAGGAAAACGTTCTGTGGTGTTGTCATGGCATTGTTGAAAGAAACCGGTTTTCCGGCGGGGCAGTTGTGTCTGGAACTGACAGAGCGGTGTAGAAGCATGCCGGTCAGCGTTATGGAAGAAAAACTGTTGTACCTCAAACAACATGGAGTGAGACTTGCAATGGATGATTACGGTACGGGAAGTGCTTCTTCAAGTGTCCTGCTGCAGACCCCGATGGATGAGATAAAGATTGACATGAGTTTTATCCGTGGAATTACGGATAATCAGACCAAACAGGCACTGGTGCGCAGCATGGTTGATTTTGCAAATAAAGCGGATTTAAAGAGCTGCCTGGAAGGGGTAGAGGATGAAAAGCTGCAGAATTATCTGCGTTCCTTTGGAGCCACATGGTTTCAGGGGTATTATTATTCCAGACCGGTTCAGGCAGCTGCAATGCAAAAATTGTTAAACATGGAAAATTGATAATTAGTCGGCGATGAGCAGATCAACGCCGGCTTTTTCATAAATTTCTTTTGTATTTTCGGATAATCCGGAGTCGGTGATTACCAGATTCAGATCATCAATAGAGGCATAGCTGGAAATGGATGAGGTGTCAAATTTGGTGTGGTCAATCAATGCAATTGTTTTAGCAGAAGCCTTGATACACATGCGTTTTAAATCTGCTTCGTAGATACTGAAATCGGTAAGTCCGTTTTCAACGGAGAAGCCGCGTGCAGAGACAAATGCAATGTCCGTATGAATTTTCTGCAGCAGATCCACACCGAGGAGACCTTCAATGGAAGAAGAGGCAGAGGTAACGATTCCGCCGGTCAGGATAACGGTGATCCCGGGGATATCCTTCAGAGCCAGTGCAAGGTCAATGCCGTTTGTGATAACGGTAAGTTCTGTAAAGCCGGTCAGTTTCATGCCAAGTGTATAGGCAGTGGAGCTGGCATCTAAAAAGATGCACATGTGATCTTTTACCATGTGGATGGCATTTGCAGCAATTGCCTCTTTTTCTTTTTTATTTTCCAGTGCACGTTCATGAAAGAAATAGGCTTTTCCGGTAAGTTCTTTATTGTCTGCAGAGTTATCGTGGTAGAGTGCGCCTCCATGTGTTTTGGTCAGAAGTTTTTCTTTATCCATCTGGTTTAAATCGGTACGGATGGTTGTGGTGGAAACTCCAAGCATTTCACTGAGTTCATTTGTGGTTGCTTTTCGGTTTTGTTTCAAATATTCCAATATAAGTTTCTGACGTTCTAATTGCAGCATGATGATTTTTTATACTCCTTTATATTTACGAAAACACAGATTTCGAAAGTTTATATATAGGATACTATACATCGGAATTGCATTTTTTGCCAGTGAAAAGTGAAAACAAAAAAATTGGCAAAGACGTGGATGAAAATCAGCAGCTGTGGTATGATAAGAAAAAAGCATAAGGAGGGGTTTTTATGCTAAAAGAGTGGGAAAAATCCGAAAAACCATCGGAGGAGGAAATTAAGGCACGGCTGGAAGCGGTAAAAGAGAAACTGGCACGGCAGCAGCTTTTGATCAAAGAGAAGAAAGTACCGGTTCTTGTTGTGCTTGAAGGCTGGGGAACGGCCGGAAAAGGTTATGCAATCGGCCAGATCATCCAGAATATTGATCCGCGTTTCTTTAAGGTGGTGTCGATGCAGAAAAAGACGGAGGATGACAAGAGAAAACCGTTTTTGTACCGGCATTTTGCCAAAATTCCGGAAGCCGGACAGTTTGTATTTCTGGATACGGCATGGATGAATGAGATTACGGAGGAGCGTCTGCACGGAACCATTTCCGAGGATGTATATGCCAACCGGATTGAAAGTGTCCGCCGGTTTGAACGGCAGCTTACAGACAATGGCTATCTGGTCATGAAATTCTTTCTGCATATTTCAAAAAAGGAACAGTCACGGCGTATTGCACAGCTAGAGCATCAGAAGGACACAACATGGCGTGTCAGCAAAAAAGATCTGTGGCAGAATGAACATTATGAGAAATGTATGGATGTATTTTCCGGATATCTGAAAAATACAAATATGCCATCCGCACCCTGGTATATCATTGATGCAAAGTCCAGAAAATGGACAGAAGTACAGATTCTTGAGACGCTTACCCAGGGGATTGAGATTGCTCTGAGTAATCACCAGATGGCGGTTCCGCTTCTGCAGAATGTATTTCCGTTGAAAAAAATGCCGCTTCTTTGTGACATTCCGTTGGACAAGTGTATGGAGGAGGATGTCTATAAAAAGGAATTAAAGCAGCTTCAGCAGAGACTTGGAGAACTGCACAATCGTCTGTATCGTAAGAAGGTGCCGGTCATCATTGCCTATGAAGGGTGGGATGCAGCCGGAAAAGGCGGAAATATCAAGCGGATTACGGGAGCACTTGATCCGCGTGGATATGAGGTTCATCCGATTGCAAGTCCCGAGCCGCATGAGAAAGCAAGACATTATCTGTGGCGTTTCTGGACAAGGCTTCCGCGTACCGGGCATATTGCAATCTTTGACCGAACGTGGTATGGGCGTGTGATGGTCGAACGTCTGGAAGGGTTTTGCAGCGAGAATGACTGGATGCGTGCGTACAATGAAATTAATGAGTTTGAGAAGGAACTGCACGACTGGGGAGCTGTGATCATCAAATTCTGGGTGCAGATCGACAAAGATACGCAGCTTGCCCGTTTTACCGATCGGCAGAATACGCCCGAAAAGCAATGGAAGATTACAGAGGAAGACTGGCGCAACCGTGATAAGTGGGATGCGTATGAGGGGGCAGTCAATGAGATGATTCAAAAGACGAGCACTACCTATGCACCGTGGCATATCTTAGAATCCGTAGAAAAAAAATATGCACGGATCAAAGCATTAAGGATCGTGATTGCTGAACTGGAAAAAGTGTTAGACTGACTGGAAAAATAAAAAAGGAATACCCCGGCAAACGGAATTTCCGTTGCCGGGGTATTTTTGCGACTTATGATGAAACATCGCAGAATTATGAATTTGTTTTTTTCAGATTTTTCTGTGCTGTAGAAAGCATCAGCTTGATACGGTTGAGCTGGTTAACTTCCGATGCACCCGGATCATAATCGATTGCAACGATATTTGCGCCCGGATATTCGTGACGAATTTCCTTAATGACACCTTTACCGACGATATGGTTTGGCAGGCAGGCAAATGGCTGCGCACAGACGATGTTGGTTGCTCCCTGTGCAATCAGTTCAAGCATTTCTCCAGTTAAGAACCAGCCTTCGCCGGTCTGGTTACCGCAGGAGACGATATGCTCTGCCTGTTTTGCCAGATCCTGAATATATGCAGTTGGCTCAAAATGTTTACTCTTTGCAAGTTCATCCCTTGCATCCTTGCGCAGCCACTCAAAGAAGCGGATGAGCATATTGTTGATGCGCTTGGATTTTGCGGTAGCTCCAAGATAATCCGCCTTGAAATTCTGATTGTAGCAGCAGTACAGTAAGAAATCGGTCAGATCCGGTACGACTGCCTCAGCGCCTTCGGATTCGAGCAGGTCTACAATATAGTTGTTGGCAGCCGGAAGGAACTTGACAAGGATCTCTCCAACCACACCGACACGCGGCTTTTTCTCATCCGTCATTGGCAGATTGTCAAAGTCGCGGATGATCTGACGGCACATTTTGCGATATTTACGGTGGGACAGAATCTTGGTGTTGCCAACAAAGTCAATGACACGTTTTTTCCATTTTTCATGCAATGCGTTGGCAGATCCCGGTACCTTTTCGTATGGGCGCACACGGTAGAGACAGCGCATGAAGATGTCTCCGAATTCCAGGGCATACAGACCATGCTGGATCAGGCTTGGTGTGAGTTTAAATCCCGGATTTTTCTCCAGACCGACCATGTTGATGGAGATGACCGGAATATCCGGGTGGCCGGCTTTGGTCAGTGCGCGGCGGATAAATCCAATGTAGTTGGTTGCACGACAGCCACCACCGGTCTGTGAGATCAGGATTGCTGTTTTGCTCAGGTCATATTTGCCGGACATTACCGCACTCATAATCTGTCCGATGACAATCAGGGACGGATAACATGCATCGTTATTTACATACTTTAAACCGACATCGACACATTTTCTGGCCGGAACATCCGGGATGACCAGATTGTAGCCTGCGGCACGGAATGCCGGAACGAGAAGTTCAAAATGGATCGGTGACATCTGTGGACAGATGATGGTGTAATCTTTACGCATTTCCTCGGTAAAGATAACGCGCTCGTAATTTGCCGGCTTGATTTCGCGTTTTTCATGTTTTTTCTCTTTGACACGAATTGCAGCCAGAAGCGAACGGATACGGATACGGGCGGCACCGAGGTTGTTGACTTCATCAATCTTTAAGCATGTATAAATTTTTCCGGAATTGGTCAGAATATCGCTGACACAGTCGGTTGTTACGGCATCCAGTCCGCAGCCGAAGGAGTTCAGCTGGATGAGGTCCAGATCATCCCTGGTCTTAACGTAGTTTGCGGCGGAGTACAGCCGGCTGTGGTACATCCACTGATCCATGACAATAAGCGGGCGTTCCAGATTCCCCAGATGGGAAATGGAATCTTCTGTCAGTACACACATACCGTAGGAAGTAATCATTTCCGGAATACCGTGATTGATTTCCGGATCAACATGGTATGGACGACCGGCCAGCACGATACCGCGGCGATGGTGTTCTTCCATATATTTCAATACTTCTTCGCCCTTCTTCTGCATCTCCAGACGGGTCATGGCAAGTTCTTTCCAGCCTTCGGATACGGCATCACGTACTTCGGCTTCCGGAATATGGAATTCTTTCTTAAAACAGTCTACGAGCTGTTTGGAAAGGACTTCTTCGTTTGTAAACGCCATGAACGGGTTTAAGAACCGCATCTGTCCACTCGTAATTTCCTCAACATTGTTTTTAATGTTTTCGGAATAAGAAGTTACGATCGGGCAGTTGTAGTGGTTGTTTGCATCCGGGAACTCGTTGCGCTCGTAAGGAATCGCCGGATAGAAAATAAAATCTACATTCTGGTGGATCAGCCAGGAAATATGACCGTGCGCTAGTTTCGCCGGGTAGCATTCGGATTCGCTTGGAATAGAATCAATGCCGAGTTCGTAGATTTTTCGTGTGGACTGCGGAGAGAGAACCACACGGAAACCGAGCTTCTTAAAGAACGTTGCCCAGAACGGATAGTTTTCATACATGTTCAGTACACGCGGAAGTCCGACGGTCCCGCGGGTTGCTTCGGCTTCTGACAGAGGTTCATAAGCAAAAATACGTTTGTTCTTATATTCGAAGAGGTTTGGAATATTCTCTTTGTTTTTTTCTTTTCCAAGTCCGCGCTCACAGCGGTTTCCGGTAATATACTGACGGTTGTCTGAAAACTTATTGATCGTCAGCAGACAGTGGTTTGTACATCCCTGGCAGCGTGCAAGCTTGGTAGTGTAGGACAGTTTATTGATCTGTTCAATGGACAGCATCGTCGTCTGATAGCCGGCTTCGTGACGTTCGCGGGCAATCAGTGCGGCACCGAAAGCACCCATGATTCCGGCAATGTCCGGACGGGTTGCGTGGACACCGGCAATTTTTTCAAAACTGCGCAGAACGGCGTCATTGTAGAAAGTACCACCCTGAACAACAATATTTTCTCCCAGATCTTTGGCATCGGACAGTTTGATCACCTTAAATAATGCGTTTTTGATTACAGAGTAGGCAAGTCCGGCAGAGATATCGGCAACGGAGGCGCCTTCCTTTTGTGCCTGTTTTACCTTTGAGTTCATAAATACGGTACAGCGGGTACCAAGATCAATCGGATGTTTGGCAAACAGTGCTTCTTTGGCGAAATCCTGCACCGTGAAGTTTAAGGATTTTGCAAAAGTTTCAATGAAAGAACCGCAGCCGGAAGAACATGCTTCGTTTAACTGAACCGAATCTACGGTCTGGTTCTTGATTTTGATGCATTTCATGTCCTGACCGCCGATGTCTAAAATGCAGTCAACTTTTGGATCAAAGAAAGCAGCGGCATAGTAATGGGCGACGGTTTCTACCTCGCCGTCATCAAGCATCAATGCAGCTTTTAAAAGAGCTTCCCCGTATCCGGTGGAGCAGGAGTGTACGATGTGTGCACTCTCTGGCAGCAGGCGGTAAATTTCCTGAATGGAACGGATGGCAGTTGCAAGCGGACTTCCGTTATTGTTGTCATAGAATGAATACAGAAGTTTTCCGTCCTCGCTGACAAGTGCGATCTTTGTTGTCGTGGAACCTGCGTCAATACCGAGATAGCAGTTTCCGGAATAGTTTTTCAGGTCACCGGTTTCTACATGATTGTTTCCGTGCCGGCTGGTAAAAGCATCGTAATCTTCCTGGCTGGCAAACAGCGGGTCCAGACGGGCAACTTCAAACTCCAGCTTAATGCCGGTGGAAAGACGCTGCTGCAGAGATCCTAAAGTGGTCTCTACGTCTTCTTTATAATTTAATGCGGAACCGATCGCTGCAAACAGATGCGAATTTTCCGGTGTAATTGCGTGCTCATCATCGAGATTTAACGTGCGGATAAACGCTGCTTTCAGTTCGGATAAAAAGTGCAGAGGACCACCGAGAAATGCTACATGTCCGCGGATCGGTTTACCACAGGCAAGTCCACTGATCGTCTGATTGACAACCGCCTGGAAAATAGAGGCAGACAGATCTTCGCGAGTTGCACCCTCATTGATGAGCGGCTGGATATCTGTCTTGGCAAATACACCACAGCGCGCTGCAATCGGATAGATTGCTTTATAATTTTTGGCATATTCATTTAATCCGGAAGCATCGGTCTGGATCAGGGATGCCATCTGATCAATGAACGAACCTGTACCGCCGGCACAGATACCGTTCATACGCTGTTCGACATTGCCGCCTTCAAAATAGATGATCTTGGCATCTTCTCCGCCGAGCTCGATTGCAACATCGGTCTGTGGCGCATAATGAGTGAGAGCAGTGGATACTGCAATAACCTCCTGCGTAAACGGAACCTCCAGATGCTTTGCAAGGGTCAGTCCGCCTGATCCGGTAATAACAGGAGAAACAGAAAGATCCCCCAGTTCGTTGGATGCTTTGGCAATTAAGGACGCCAGTGTCTCCTGAATATTTGCAAAATGACGCTCGTAATCGGAAAACAGGATGTTGTCCTGTGAGTCGAGGATTGCAATTTTGACGGTGGTGGAACCGATATCAATTCCAAGTTTATGTAACTGCTTGTCACTCATAAATGTAACCTCCATGTGTAAGTAACTAAACTTATTATAAATAAGTATGATTTCAAAACAAAACCTAAAACATTATACGACAAGAATTGACAAAAGACAACGACTGAAAACATAAAGATTTTATAAAATGTTGGAAAGAACGTGCCGCTGCGTTGACAAGAGGGATTTGAAAACCGTATAATTGGTTGACAGAAAGGTCAGAAGTGACCGTAACCATACATACACTATTCTATGTAGACAGGAGACAGATTTATGAACTGGATGGATAAACTGGAACGCAAATGGGGACGACATGCGGTCGCCAATCTGAGCAGATATTTTGTACTTGCGCAGGTGATTGGATACGTGGTACAGCTGACGGCACCCGGACTCATGAGTTATATGAATTTTGATATGGGCAGTATTCTGCACGGACAGATCTGGAGAATTGTGACATGGATTTTTACACCGACGGCATCGCTGGATGTTTTTGGAATCTTATTTCTGTTCTGTGTGCTTATGTGGGGCAGTTCGCTGGAATCCATGCTTGGAACATTCCGCATGAATGTATTTTTGTGGGGAAGTGTGATTTTGTGTGACATTGTGGGCGCGATCGTATATGTTGTTACGCGGATTCTGCTGGGATATGGTTTTTCTCCGTATCTGTCCACGTATTATATTCTGATGTCCATGCTGCTGGCGCTGGCCATGTGCATGCCGGAGGGAGAGGTACGCCTGTATTTTGTCCTTCCGATCAGGATGAAATGGATGTTAATTTTTGAACTGGTATATCTGGGATATCAGGTGGTTCGTATATTCTCGATCGGAATTGCAAGTTATGGAACCGGAATGGGAATTCTCGTGGGTGTTTTAAACTGCGTACAGATTGTGGTTCCGGTACTCAATATGTTCTGGTTTTTCCATGCCATGAAGACCCGTTTGTCCGGAAAACAAAAGAAACGCCAGAAAGAATTCCGGGCACAGTTCAGTCAGCCTCGTCCGGGGTCCGGCATTGCACGTCACAAATGTGCCATCTGTGGTAGAACCGAGCTGACAAATCCGGAATTACAGTTCCGTTATTGCAGCAAATGCGTGGGAAATCGTGAATACTGTCAGGATCATCTGTTTACCCACCAGCATGTAAAATAAAATTTAGTGAGTGGAAAAGAAAAAAATCATGAAGAAAAAGTTTTTAAGTGTTTTGCTTATCGTTGCGGTTCTGATAGGAATGGCAGGTGTCAGCGGAACACAGACAGAATCAGGAGAACAGAAAGCAGACAAAGAACAAAAGCAGCAGGAAAACGAACAGACTGCGGAAACGAAAGTGGAAATTCCACCGGAAAATGAGGAAGAACAAAAGGGATGGATCGGTGTTATCTTAAACGGAGATGAGACAGAAGCCTATACACTGGCACATATTGACGGAATCCGGGCGGCAGCAGAAAATGTCAGTCTTCCGGAGCAGGATATCATCTGGAAAGAGCGTGTCGGTGCGAATGATGGCTGCAAAAGTGCGGTAAAGGATCTTATCAGACAGGGATGTGAGATTATTATTGCAAACAGCGCCATCTATGAAGAAGCAATAAAAAGTGAAGCAGAAAAGAATCCGGAAGTTGATTTTGTAGTTATCAACGATTCAAAGACACAGAGTACGGTAACGGAAGACGGAACAGAACTCACAAATCTTTACAATGTACATATGGATACCTACGAAGCTTCTTATGTGGCAGGAGTCACGGCCGGAATGAAAGTAGCAAAGCTGAAGGAAAAGAAAAAGATTCCCGCAAAGAGTTTTGACGAAAAGAAAAATGTAAAACTGGGATATGTGGCGGCAGAGGCAAACGATGATGCACATGCAGATATTAATGCCTATTACCTGGGAGTAAAGGCCGTCTGTAAAAAGGTTGTTTTACAGGTAGAATACATAGATGCCTGGAATAACAGTGATGCGGAGGCAACCGCAGCCGGAGATCTGATCCGGAGCGGGTGTGTGGTTCTTGCATCCAATACCGATCTGGATGCTGTTATGCAGATGGCTGAAAATGCAAAAGAAAGCGGAAAATGCGTATACGCGGTTGGAAGAAACTCTGATATGCGTCAGATGGCAGGAAAGGCCGCGCTGACTTCGGTTGTCAGTGTGTGGTCGGTTTATTATACAGAGCTGTTTGATGCAAAGCTGAATGGCCGCTATATGGAACAGAACTGGAATGGCGGATATGCACAGGGAGCGGTTACAATTTCTACACTGGGAAAAAGTGCATCATCCGGAACCGGTGACAGAGTGAAAAAAACGGAAGAAAAAATAAAAAACGGGAAGAAACAGATTGCATATTTTTCAACACGTGCGCTGGACGGAATTCTGGAATCCGAAAAAGGACAGGAGCAATAGCGTACACAGGTGCGTTTTGGTTGACAAATATCGGGAATATCCCTATAATTATTCTTATTTGAGGAGTGCTGGAGGAATAGACATATGGAAAATGAAGCGGTTTCCAAGAATTTTATTGAACAGATTATTGAAAAGGACCTGGCAGAGGGACATTGTGAAACGGTAAAAACCCGTTTTCCACCGGAGCCAAACGGATATCTGCATATCGGACATGCAAAGTCCATTCTTTTAAATTCAGGGTTAGCAAAAAAGTACGGAGGAGAATTCAATCTCCGCTTTGATGATACAAATCCGACAAAAGAGAAACTTGAGTTTGTAGAGTCTATTAAGGAAGACGTAAAATGGCTTGGAGCAGATTGGGGAGATCGTCTCTTCTTTGCATCAAATTACTTCGATCAGATGTATGAAGCAGCGATTAAACTGATTAAAAAGGGAAAAGCATATGTATCCGATCTGTCTGCAGACGAAATCCGTGAGTATCGCGGTACTCTGACAGAGCCGGGAAAAGAAGACCCATATGCCAAAAGAAGCGTAGAGGAAAATCTTGCGCTGTTTGAAGAAATGAAGGAAGGAAAATGTGAGGATGGAAGTCGTGTACTTCGTGCACGGATTGATATGACTTCTTCCAATATCAATATGAGAGATCCGATCCTTTATCGTGTGGCACATATGACACATCACAATACCGGGGACAAGTGGTGTATTTATCCGATGTACGATTTTGCACATCCGATTGAGGATGCAATCGAGGGAATAACCCATTCCATCTGTACTCTGGAGTTCGAGGATCACAGACCGTTGTATGACTGGGTTGTGACAGAACTTGGATATAAGACCAGTCCGGAAGGGACTCCGAAGCAGATCGAGTTTGCAAAACTGTATCTGACAAATGTTGTAACCGGAAAACGTTATATCAAGCGTCTGGTTGAGGAGAAGATTGTAGATGGATGGGATGATCCACGTCTGGTTTCCATTGCAGCGCTGCGCCGCAGAGGATATACACCGGAATCCATCCAGAAATTTATCGAACTTGGAGGTATTTCCAAGGCAAACAGTTCTACGGATTATGCAATGCTTGAGTACTGCATCCGTGAGGATCTGAAGATGAAGCGTCCACGTATGATGGCAGTTTTAGATCCGGTAAAGGTTGTCATTGACAATTATCCGCAGGGCCAGACGGAGGAACTTCCGGTGGACAATAATCTGGAAAATCCGGAACTCGGAAAGAGAACCGTTCCGTTTACCAGGGAAATTTATATTGAACGGGATGATTTTATGGAAGAACCGCCGAAGAAATATTTCCGTATGTTCCCGGGAAATGAAGTACGTCTCATGAATGCATATTTCGTGAAATGTGTCGGATTTGAAAAGGATGAGAGCGGAAAAGTTACGGTTATCCACTGCACATATGACCCGGCATCAAAAGGCGGAAACAGCCCGGATGGAAGAAAAGTAAAGGGAACCATTCACTGGGTATCGGCAGAACACGGAAAGAAAGTAACGGTTCGCTTATATGAGAACCTCATTAATGAAGAACTTGGCGTATATAATGAAGACGGAAGTCTGAATCTGAATCCGAATTCCCTGACTGTCCTGACAGAGAGCATTGTAGAGCCGGCATTGTTAGAGGCAAAACCATATGAGAGTTTTCAGTTTGTAAGAGAAGGATTTTTCTGCGCAGATTATAAGGATTCAAAGCCGGGAGCGCCTGTATTTAACAGAATTGTTTCTTTGAAGAGTTCTTTTAAGCTGCCGAAAAAATAAAGAATAGACAAAAAGAGGCGTAGAATGAATTTATTATCGGGATTGGAAAAATTTGGTCTGGATCAGATGGATACAGACCACCTCTTTGAAGAGGAAAAAAGTGATACACCTGCACGGAAAGCACCGGAACCGGTGCCAAAAAAAGAACCGGTTCACAGCGAAACTGAGTTCTTACTGGATAAATCCATCCGTTGTCCGGTATGTGATAATGTTTTCCGTACAAGAATGGTAAAAACTGGACGGGTAAAGCGCATGGAACCGGATTTTGATCTACGTCCGCGTTTTCAGTACATTGATACAAATAAATATGATGTATCGTCCTGCCCACAGTGCGGATATACGGCGATGAACCGCTATTTTACCCATTTGTCTACCGGTCAGGTCAAGATGATTGAAGAAGGGGTATGCCATAAGTTCAAAGGGCAGAAGCAGCCAAAAGAAGAACCGATGGAGCCGTATTCTTACGAAAAAGCCATTGAGCGGTATAAATTGGCTTTATATAATACACTGGTGAAAAAGGGAAAGAACAGTGAAAAGGCATATGAGTGCCTAAAGATATCCTGGCTGTACCGCGGCTGGATTGAGGAGCTTTCCAAGGCAAAAAAGAAAGATGAAAAAACACTTGCCGAATGCCGGAAAGAAGAAGCCACGTATTATGAACAGGCATATGAGGGATTTTTAAAAGCGATTGCATCTGAAAATTTCCCAATGTGCGGAATGGAAGAAAGTACCGTAAACCTGTTGATGGCGAATATAGCTTATAAACTTGGAAAGGTGGACATTGCATCCAGATTCATTTCCATGATTCTGACTTCACAGGCAGCTTCCCGAGTGGCAAAAGACCGAGCGATGCTTTTAAAAGAAGAGATTATTGCAAAACTGCACGGCAAAGGATAATCTATGGCTGGAAAATTTTATGCGGTAAAAAAGGGAAAAGTTCCGGGAATTTATACCTCATGGGATGCATGTAAAAGTATGGTGCATGGATTTCCGGGAGCTGTCTATAAAGGGTTTGCGACACGCGCAGAAGCGGAACAGTTTCTGGAAGAAAAAAAAGAGGAACAAAAGGAACCGGAAAATTATGCGTTTGTCGACGGTTCGTTTAACAGTGCTACTTCCGTCTATGGATATGGCGGATTTCTCGTGACAAAGGGAGAACGTCACGTGATCAGCGGAAGCGGCAATGATCCCCAGATGGCATCGATGCGCAATGTGGCAGGAGAGGTGTTAGGCAGCATGGCTGCAGTAAAAGAAGCTGTTGCCATGGGACTTACCGACTTAACCATTTATTATGACTATATGGGAATAGAGATGTGGGCAACCGGAGCCTGGAAGCGGAACAAACAGGGAACGATTGCCTATTATGATTTTATACAGTCCGTGAATGATAAAATTTCCCTTCATTTTGTGAAAGTGAAAGGACATTCCGGGGTAGAAGGAAATGAAGAGGCAGACCGGTTGGCAAGACTTGCTGCCGGGGTAGATTAGACAGACAGGGGTGACAAAGTGAGCGTATTTAATGTAGAACTGAAAAAAGTGGTGGATGACAGTTACGATATTGAGATGGGGTACCATCTGGAGGATCAACTGGTAGAGGATTTAGAGACCGGTCTTCTGGGAAAAATCAGGAAGTTTGCCGTGATCACGGATTCCAATGTACTGGATCTGTATGCAAAACCAATCAGTGAAAAACTGAGCAAGGCTGGATTTAAAGTGGAACTGTTCGTATTTCCGGCAGGAGAAAAAAGTAAGACCAGACAGACGAAGGCGAAGATTGAAGATGCCATGCTGGAAAAAGGGTTCCGCAGAGATTGTGCTGTGATTGCAATCGGCGGAGGTGTTGTTACGGATCTGGCAGGATTTCTGGCAGGAACATATGGCAGAGGCGTACCGTTTATCAATTATGCGACCACACTTCTGGCTGCTGCAGATGCATCCGTGGGCGGAAAGACTGCCGTTGATACACCGCTTGCAACGAATCTGATTGGACTTTTCAATCAGCCGCGCAAGGTCTACATTGATATTGCCGCATGGAAAACCCTTCCGAAACGTCAGATGGCAAGCGGCATGGCAGAGACCATCAAGCATGCATGTCTGGCGAGCCGTGAAATGTTTGAGTTTATCGAGGAAAACTTGGATGATATTATGAGTTTCCAGAAGTTTGCCTGCGAATATATCGCAGAGAACAACTGCAAGATCAAGTATGATGTTGTTATGAAAGACGAGAGAGAAAGCGGACTGCGCGAAGTCCTGAATTTAGGACACACGGTGGGACGCGCCATTGAAACTGTCAGTGACTACCGGCTTCTGCACGGCGAGGCACTTTCCATCGGAATGGCGGCTATGGTACTGCTTTCGGCACGCCTTGGCTATATGTCAGAGGAAGAGGCAGAGCGTGTGACTAAGCTGTATGCGCGTGTGGGACTTCCGACAAGAATTCCGGATTATATTGATCGTGAGGCTCTGGTTAAGAAGCTTTATACCGACAAAAAGGTGCGTGACGGAAAGTTACGCTTTGTGATCGAAAAAGGCATTGGCGATGTAGTGGAGTTTGCACCGAATGTGTATGCCAAGCCGATCGAGGAGAGTCTGGCAAGAGAGATTATTATGGAACTGTAAAGGTTATACGAGGACGATGGGCTGTCGGTATTCGTTTGGTAATTCGGTCTGTATCTGCATGGAAGAAGTAGTGCGGTACAGATCAGCACAGGCTACATCGTGTAAAAAACGTTTGTATGCAATTCCATGAAGGATAGAAGAAGCATCTGCAACTTTGGTAATCAAAGGAACGGATGCTTCTTTTTTGATGGCAGAAAGAAGCACAGAGGAATCCCTGCGGAAACCAAGTACCCGCAGATATGGAATGCCATCCGGCTGCCAGAGCGCAGCATAATCGTCCTGCCGGATGTTGAGCAGGATGTGGAGCAGTGCACGGCAGATGCGTGTGTATGTTGTATTTTTGCTTTTTAAGAGATCGGCAAACTGCGAAAAACTTAAAAAATGTTCTAGATGCTGGTCGATTCGATGGGACAGATCCTTGCCACAGTCTGCAAAGTCTGCACAGCCTTCATCGTGCAGTGCCCATAACCGGGTGTAGAGTGCGAAGGAGAATGCATCCATGTCCAGAAGAAGGTTCTGCTGTGCAAAAGCGGCAAGGAGGGAAGCGGAAGTATCGGGAAGCATCTGCGAAAGCCCGAAATCATAGCTGCCTGTACTTATGCACATGGAATGGTTGTGGTTACCATCATTTTCAGACGGCGTAAGCAGGGCGTTTCTTATGGCAGTTGCAGAGGCATAGGTTACACCTGTTTTTGTGCTGTGGTAACCTTCCCCGATACGTTGAACCGGCATACTGGAAAGAATATGGTCATGTACGCTGTTTATGGAATTCCAGCGGGCAATTGCTTTTTCGTATTCTAAGGCCAGAATATTGTTCGGAGATGCCAGAAAAGAAGAAACTACATCAGAAGAAAAGGAAGGCAGCAGGGAGCACAGCGCATGGCTTCGTGCGGCAGGGAACGGATTTCCCTGCTTCATGCTGGAAGAAACCAGCATCTGATAGTCTGAAGCATTTTTGGAAAGAACTTCGACAATTGCCTGCATAAGTTCTTTTTCCGGAGTTTCACAGCCATAGCAGAGCGTGTCAACGACGCCTGTTTTTCCGAGAAGCTGTACGCCTCCGGCAGCAAAATATTCCGCGGAAGCGGTCGCCCATACAGCCGGAAGTTCGAGTACCAGATCGGCACCGCCGAGAAGTGCCATGCGGGTGCGCGTGTATTTGTCGGCAATGGCAGGAACACCGCGCTGTAAGAAATCTCCGCTCATGGCAACGATCACAAAATCCGCCCCCGTAAGGTGGCGTACGGTTTCCATCTGATATTGGTGTCCGTTGTGAAACGGATTGTATTCGGCGATAATTCCTGCTGTTTTCATGTTTGCCTCCTGTCCGGTCGTTTCTTCTGCCTGTTTTTCTGTTAAAATATTAACACAGCTTTTCGAGGATTTCCACTTGTATAAGAAGGAAAATGTGTTTATAATGGAAAAAGATTGTGGCAGCTGTCACATCAATGAATAAGGATAAGGGAGAATTCAAATGAACGTATTAGTAATCAACTGCGGAAGCTCTTCCCTGAAGTACCAGCTGATCAACTCTGATTCAGAAGAGGTACTTGCCAAGGGCTTATGCGAAAGAATCGGAATTGACGGAAGACTGGTTTACCAGAAAGAGGGAATGGATAAGGAGATCACGGAAGCTCCGATGCCAACCCATAAAGAGGCCATTCAGATGGTTCTTGATGCACTGCATAATCCAAAGAGTGGAGCAGTAAAGGATCTGAGCGAAATCGACGCAGTTGGACATCGTGTTGTACACGGTGGAGAGAAGTTTGCAAAGTCGGTGGTACTGACAGAAGAAGTGCTTGCAAAGGTAGAAGAGTGTAATGAACTTGCACCGTTACATAACCCGGCAAACCTGATCGGTATCCGTGCGTGTCAGGATCTTATGCCAAATGTACCGATGGTTGGTGTATTTGATACGGCGTTCCATCAGACAATGCCAAGAAAGGCATTCCTGTACGGACTTCCATATGAATATTATGAGAAATATAAAGTAAGAAGATACGGATTCCACGGAACCAGCCACAGTTTTGTATCCAAAGCATGTGCAGAGTATCTGAAACTGGATCTGAAAAACAGCAAGATTATTGTAGCGCATCTTGGAAACGGAGCATCTGTCAGTGCTGTATTAAATGGAGAATGTGTGGATACTTCCATGGGTCTGACTCCACTGGAGGGACTGGTTATGGGAACCCGTTCCGGAGATATTGATCCGGCAATCATGGAATTTATCGCAAAGAAAGAGAACCTCGACATCGATGGTGTCATGAATGTGTTAAATAAAAAATCCGGTGTTGAAGGATTATCCGGTGTATCCAGTGATTTCCGTGATCTGGAAGCTGCTTATAATGAAGGAAATCCACGCGCCATTGATGCCTGTGAGGTATTTGCTTACCGTGTGGCAAAATACATCGGTGCATATGTTGCAGCAATGAATGGTGTGGATGCGATCGCATTTACTGCAGGTATCGGAGAGAATACTTCTTTCATTCGTGAAAAGATCGTTTCTTATCTGGGATATCTGGGAATCAAGCTTGATAAGAAGACAAACGATGTGCGTGGCGTGGAGGAAATTATTTCCACACCGGATTCAAAAGTTACCGTATGTGTCATTCCGACCAACGAGGAGCTTGCAATCTGTCGTGAGACCGTAGCACTGGTAAAATAAATGTTGATAAATTTGTTGATAATTTGTAAAAATTAGTTGACAAAGCAGGACACCCTATGTATAATTGTTTAGGTGTGAATAGGAGAATACTGTGAAAATTGATCTTTCAATCATTACAAAATCCATAAACAAGGAATTGACACAGGAGGCGGACATCTCGCTCACTTCCTTTCGTTCCCGCTTGGGAGATTTTCCTATTGTTCGCAAAGCGCCGGTGACATTGCAGATCCGTAATGAGGAGAATGCAGCGGTATTCGTTAAGGGTACGGTTGATATTGATGTGATGATTCCGTGTGCGCGGTGTCTTGAAGAAGTTCGGACGCCGATCCGTTTTGACATAGATAAGAAACTCACTGTTCGGGAAGAGGGACTTGTCGATGAAGAGATGGAGGAACCGGATTACCTGATTGGGTTTGAACTGGATGTAGATAAACTTGTCTACGCCGAGATTTTGGTGAACTGGCCAATGAGAGTTCTGTGCAAGGACGATTGCAAAGGAATTTGTAAAGTCTGCGGGATGAACTTGAATAAGGGAGCCTGCAGTTGCCAGAGAACAGAGCTTGATCCAAGAATGGCAGCAATCCAAGATATATTTAACAGGTTTAAGGAGGTGTAAACAAATGTCAATTTGTCCAAAGAATAAATCTTCTAAGGGAAGAAGAGATAAGAGAAGAGCAAACTGGAAAATGTCTGCTCCGACCTTAGTAAAGTGCAGCAAGTGCGGCGAATTAATGATGCCACACCGTGTATGCAAGAACTGCGGATCTTATAACAAAAAAGAGATTATCGCGCAGGATTAATAAGGATAGGTCTTTAAAAATCAAGAGTTGGCGGTTTTGCTGACTCTTGATTTTTTTGTGCCTGAAAGAGCCAATTTATCGTTGATTTATGGAATGATATATAGTATATTTTCTAGTAGATGCATAAGGAGGAACAGACCATGCAGACAATCACGAAAGTAGCTCTTGATGCAATGGGCGGTGATAATGCACCGGCAGAAATTGTTAAGGGAGCAGTTGATGCGGTCTCTTCCCGTGAAGATATCAAAGTTTTTCTGGTTGGACAGGAGGACGTGGTAAGGGAAGAATTGCAAAAGTACCCATATCCGCAGGAGCGTATTGAGGTTGTGGATGCGCCTGAAGTAATTGAGATGGCAGAGCCACCCGTTCAGGCAATTCGAAAGAAAAAACAGTCATCCCTCGTTGTAGGTATGAATATGGTAAAACAAAGAGAAGCGGATGCATTTGTTTCCGCAGGAAGTTCCGGAGCGGTTCTGGTTGGCGGACAGACGATTGTCGGACGCATCCGTGGAATCAAACGCCCACCGCTGGCACCGATCATTCCGACGGAGACCGGAATTTCACTGTTGATCGACTGTGGCGCAAATGTAGACGCACGACCGGAACATTTATTACAGTTTGCAAAGATGGGTTCCGTTTATATGGAAAACGTTGTGGGGATCAAGAATCCGAGAGTGGCGATTGTAAATATTGGTGCGGAAGAGGAAAAGGGAAATGCTCTGGTAAAAGAAACATTTCCATTGTTGAAAGAATGTGAGGATATCAATTTTGTCGGAAGTATTGAGGCAAGAGAGATTCCACACGGTGGAGCAGATGTCATTGTGTGCGAGGCATTTGTCGGAAATGTCATTTTAAAATTATATGAAGGTCTCAGTTCAACACTGATCGGTGTGATCAAGGCGGGACTGATGAGCAATTTAAAGAGCAAGATCGGTGCGGCACTGGCATTGCCGTCACTGAAGAAGACACTCAAAGCATTTGATGCGAGCCAGTATGGCGGAGCACCGCTTCTGGGACTGAATGGCCTTGTGGTAAAGACCCATGGAAGTTCCAGGGCAAAGGAAATTACCAATTCCATTTACCAGTGTGTGACATTCCGTGAAGAGAATATTAACGAAATTATCAAAGAAAGAGTTGCAGATTCCAAAAATAATGAAGAAGAATAAGAAAGGAAATGAAGTATTATGGAATTCGAAAAATTAAAGAAGATTATTGTGGACGTATTAAACGTGGACGAAAATGAGATTACGATGGATACCACATTCATTGATGATCTGGGAGCGGATTCCCTGGATGTATTCCAGATCATTATGGGACTTGAGGAAGAATTTGATATCGAGATTCCAAACGAGCAGGCAGAAAAGATTGTTACAGTAGGGGATGCGGTAGAACAGATCAAAGCTGCAATGAATGAAAACTAAACACAGATACGAAAGGAGTCCGGTGGCGGACTTCTTTATTTCAGAAAGGGGAAAGAAGTGACAGATATTAAAAAATTTCAGGAAGTGATCGGATATCACTTTCATGATGAGAAACTGCTTCGTCAGGCACTGACGCATAGTTCATTTGCCAATGAGAAGCACTTAAAGAAACATTCGGACAATGAGAGACTGGAGTTTTTGGGCGATGCCGTGCTTGAGATTATCTCCAGTGAATTTTTGTACAAAGAGTATCCGGACAAGCCGGAAGGAGAACTGACAAAACTGCGTGCAAGCATTGTCTGTGAACCGACACTGGCACTCTGTACCAAGGATATTGCTTTAGGAGAGTATCTTTTACTCGGAAAAGGAGAGGACCAGACCGGAGGAAGAGGCCGCAAATCTATTTTGTCTGATGCGCTTGAAGCTGTGATCGGGGCAATTTATTTGGATGGTGGTTTTGCTAATGCAAAAGAGTTTATTCATAAATATATTCTGACAGATATTGAACACAAACAGCTCTTTTATGATAGCAAGACTATCCTGCAGGAGGTTGTGCAGGGAGAACATGAGCAGCTTACTTATGTACTGACCGATGAGTCCGGTCCGGATCATAATAAGAGTTTTACTGTCCGTGCATGTATTGGAGAGCGTGTCATTGGCAGCGGAACCGGACATACCAAAAAAGCGGCGGAACAGGAGGCTGCATATCAGGCACTTCTGATGCTTAAAAATCAGCAAAGGGGATAGTACATGTATTTAAAAAGTATTGAGGTGCAGGGATTTAAATCATTTGCAAACAAAATTGTATTTGAATTCCACCAGGGAATCACGGGCATTGTAGGACCGAACGGAAGTGGAAAAAGTAACGTTGCGGATGCGGTGCGCTGGGTACTTGGAGAGCAGTCGGTCAAGCAGCTGCGTGGGTCTTCCATGCAGGATGTTATTTTTGCGGGTACGGAGAACCGGAAACCGCTCAGCTATGCGTATGTAGCGATTACACTGGATAATTCCGACCATAAACTGGCAATCGACTATGAGGAAGTCACCGTTGCCAGACGTCTGTATCGTTCCGGAGAGAGTGAATATCTGATCAATGGCAGTCCGTGCCGACTGAAAGAAGTTTCAGAATTGTTTTATGATACCGGTATCGGAAAAGAAGGATATTCGATCATTGGACAGGGACAGATTGACCGGATCTTAAGCGGCAAACCGGAAGAACGGCGCGAACTTTTTGATGAGGCGGCAGGAATAGTAAAATTCAAAAAACGAAAAGCGACTGCACAAAAAAAGTTAGAGAATGAGAGAGACAATCTGGTCCGTGTAAACGATATTTTGTCGGAACTGGAACGCCAGGTGGAACCGTTACAGCTGCAGTCGGAAAAGGCAAAAACCTATTTAAAAAAGAAGAATGAGCTGAAAGATTATGATGTCAACATGTTTCTCATGGAAACAGAGAGAATCGCATCCGAGCAGCGTGAAGTAGAGGAAAAATTCAAAATTGCAGAGGAACAGCTGAAAGAAAGCACGGATGCAAGGGAAAAGATCCGCCAGGAATATGACCGTTTGGGCGAAAGCATCACGGAAATGGACGAAAAGATCAATGCAATCCGGGAAAATATTAGCAATACGTCTGTGATGAAGGAAAAACTCGAAAGCCAGATCCAGATACTGGCAGAGCAGATCCATACGGCAGAGATGACAGATGAACATCTGCAGAGCCGTCTGGATGCCATTGCGCGGGAACAGAAGGAAAAGGAGGAGGCAAAAGCTTCCTACGAGAAAGAAAAATATTCCGGTGATGAACAGCTTGCACAGGTACGGAAACGACAGGAAGAAGCAGCACAGACACTGGCAGAGATACAGAAACAGATTGCATCTTGTAATGAGGGAATGGAACAGGGGCAGAAAGAATTGTTTGCGCTGTTAAACCGCAGAGCAGATATTCAGGCCAAACAGCAGCGTTCCGATACCATGGTGGAGCAGATCAATATACGAAAAGCAGAGCTTGGAAAGCGTCTGCTGGACAGAAAAACGCAGGAAACGGATCTGGATTCGGTTCTTGCAGACTGTAAAAAAGATCTCGAAGAGGTCAGTGCGCATATCCGAAAACTTTCGGAGCAGGAAAAAGAATTAAGTGCAAAGGAAAAAGAATGGAGAACTAAGGCAAAAGAAAATGACCGTGCATTAGAAGAAAAGCAAAACGAATTTCACAGGCAGCAGTCTCGTCTGGAGTCGCTTAAAAATATTGCGGAGCGCTATGACGGATACGGAAACAGTATCCGCAAAGTGATGGAACAGAAAGAACATAATCCGGGATTACTCGGGGTTGTGTCAGATCTGATTCAGGTGGATAAGAAATATGAGATTGCGATTGAGACCGCTCTGGGTGGAAACATTCAGAATATTGTGACGGAAGATGAAGCAACGGCAAAGAAAATGATTGCATTTCTGAAGCAGAACCGTTTCGGACGTGCAACATTTCTTCCGCTGACCAGTGTAAGCGCAAGAAAAAATCCGAAGAATGAAGCGGCACTGAAGGAGCCCGGAGTTATTGGAATTGCCAGTCAGCTGGTAAAGTGTGAGCAAAAGTATGAGGAAGTGGCGGCGTATCTGCTGGGGCGTGTGCTTGTGGCAGATTCGATTGATCATGCGATTGCACTTGCAAAGAAGAATCATTACAGTTTACATATTGTAACTCTTGAGGGAGAATATTTAAGCCCCGGTGGTTCCATGACGGGTGGAGCATTTAAAAATTCATCCAATCTGCTGGCAAGACGCCGCGAAGTGGAGGAACTGGAAACGAAAACGAATCGTCTGCTTCAGGAGATTGCGCAGATAAAAAACCGCAGGGAGGATCTTCTTACGGCCATTGAGCTGAATGAGGAAGACCTCGAACAGGTGAAAGAAACCCTGCAGAAAGAATTTATTCGTCAGAATACTGCAAAGATCAATGTGGATCGTGCAATGCAGCAGAAAAATGAGAGTGAAGAAGTATTTTCAAGTCTCATGAAGGAACGGCAGCAGATGGATCGGCAGGTGGAAGAAATCCGTGCAGATCAGACAGGCATTAAGGAGGAACTGGAACATTCCAGACAACAGGAAATGGAAATCCAGCATGCGAATGAAGCGTTTCAGAAGATGCTTGAAGAACAGAAAGAACTGGAAAATGAAGCGGAATCGGAACTTTCCGGAATTCAGCTTGAGGAAGCGAATATCCGGCAGAAAGTAGAATTTGCCCAGACAAACGTGGAACGTATCAATGGAGATCTGGAAAAATTTGAGACGGAAAAGACCGGGCTTCTGGAGAATGCGAAAAATTCCAAAGAAGATGTGGAAAAGAAACAGCACGACATTGCAGAAATCCAAAAGACGATCCTTGCTTCTTCGGATTCCCATGGGGAACTGGAACAGAAACTTCGTGAAAGCGTAGAACAAAAAGAACAGATGTCTGCGGAATACCGGGGATTTTTCCGGAAACAGGAGGAAATTTCCGAGCGGTGTAACGGATTGGATAAAGAAGTGTTCCGTCTGAACAACCAGCGGGAAAAGCTGAATGAATCTGCAGAACAACAGACAAATTATCTGTGGGAAGAATATGAACTGACACCGCATGCGGCAGCAGAATTAAGAAACAGTGAATACGAAGATCCGCTTGCTTTAAAGAAACTGATCGCAGCAGTAAAGGATGAGATCCGGAAGCTGGGAACAGTCAACGTCAATGCCATTGAAGAATACAAAGAAGTTTCGGAACGTTATACGTTCCTGAAAGGGCAGCATGATGATCTGGTTGAGGCAGAGCAGACACTGCTCGGCATCATAGAAGATCTCGACAGTGGCATGAGAAAACAGTTTATGGAAAAGTTTGCGGAAATCCAGAAAGAATTCAATGCATCATTCAAGCACCTGTTCGGCGGCGGACATGGAGCTTTGGAACTGGTGGAGGATGAGGATATTCTCGAATGTGGCATCCGCATCATTGCGCAGCCGCCGGGAAAGAAACTGCAGAATATGATGCAGATGTCCGGTGGTGAGAAAGCGCTGACAGCAATTGCACTGTTGTTTGCGATTCAGGCGCTGAAACCTTCGCCGTTTTGTCTTCTGGATGAGATCGAAGCAGCGCTTGATGATTCCAACGTCTCAAGGTTTGCAAGTTACTTAAATAAGCTGACAAAAAACACACAGTTTATTGTAATTACGCACAGACGTGGTACAATGACAGCAGCAGACCGGTTGTATGGAATTACCATGCAGGAAAAAGG
>ERZ825324.1336-NODE-1336-length-30017-cov-3.381283_pt1 | contig 30017 bp, 20 predicted proteins | sample MGYA00519859_ERZ825324 | MGnify/ENA primary metagenome ERZ825324 (study PRJEB31778, sample SAMEA3449198) | human gut metagenome | biome: human gut; feature: human-associated habitat; material: faeces | place: United Kingdom | collected 2010/2012 ... | reverse complement strand
TCAGTGGAGAAGTTAAGGCAACAACTGTAGATGCAGAAGGCATGATCAAAGAAGGACGTGAGATTGCAGCGATCCATCCGAACATGGTAGTCAAGATCCCGATGACCGTAGAGGGATTAAAGGCAGTCAAAGTGCTGTCCGCAGAGGGAATCAAGACGAATGTGACGCTTATTTTCACAGCAAACCAGGCGCTTCTTGCAGCGCGCGCAGGCGCAACCTATGTATCTCCGTTCCTTGGCAGACTCGACGACATCAGCACGGCAGGTATCGATCTGATCCAGGACATCGTGCAGATCTTCGACAACTACGGACTTGAGACCGAGATTATCGCTGCATCGATCCGCAACCCGATCCATGTGACAGACTGTGCATTAGCAGGCGCACATATCGCAACGGTTCCGTACAAAGTTATTGAGCAGATGACCAAGCATCCGCTTACCGATGCGGGAATTGAGAAATTCCAGGCGGACTACAGAGCTGTATTTGGTGACTAATTACCGAAGATGCTCTGCGGTATTTGATGACAAAGTTTTGCAGTAGCAATGACAAAGAATGCATGAAGGGGGAACTATGGATAAGCTGGCACTTCAGAAGATGGCTGTTGAAGTCCGCAAGGGAATTGTATCGTCCGTGCACAGCGCGAAGGCGGGACATCCGGGCGGATCACTCTCAGCAGCAGATATCTTCACCTATTTATATTTTGAAGAGATGAATATTGATCCGAAGGATCCGAAGAAAGCAGATAGAGATCGTTTTGTGCTGTCCAAGGGACACACGGCGCCGGGACTTTACTCGGCACTGGCAAACCGCGGTTATTTTCCGGTGGAGGATCTTTTGACCCTGCGCCATACCGGATCGTATTTACAGGGACATCCTGATATGAAGCACATTCCGGGCGTGGATATGTCTTCCGGTTCTCTGGGACAGGGACTTTCCGCAGCGTGCGGCATGGCTCTGGCAGGGAAGATGAAACAGCAGGATTACCGTGTGTATGCACTTTGCGGCGACGGCGAGATCGAGGAGGGACAGATCTGGGAGGCTGCCATGTTCGCAGGTTTCCGCAAGCTGGATAACCTCTGCGTGATTGTGGACAACAACAACCTGCAGATCGACGGACCGATCGACGAGGTCTGCTCGCCGTACCCGATCGACAAGAAGTTCGAGAGCTTTAATTTCCACGTCATCAACATCGACGGCAATGATTTCGATGAGATCAAGCGGGCGTTTGATGAGGCGAGAGCCACGAAGGGAATGCCGACCGCGATTATTGCGCACACCGTAAAGGGAAAAGGTGTCTCCTACATGGAGAACAGCGTCGGCTGGCACGGTAAAGCGCCGAACGACGAGGAATATGCAGTGGCGATGGAGGATCTTAGAAAGGCAGGTGAAGCATTGTGTCAGAAGTAAAGATTGCAACGAGAGAGAGCTACGGCAATGCTTTGGTCGAGCTTGGAGGAGAGCATGAGAATCTGGTTGTCCTGGATGCGGATCTCGCAGCGGCAACCAAGACCGGAATGTTCAAGAAGGCATTCCCGGACCGCCACATTGACTGCGGTATCGCAGAGGCGAATATGACCGGCGTGGCAGCCGGAATGTCCACATGTGGATTTGTACCGTTTGTGAGCACCTTCGCCATGTTTGCGGCAGGACGTTCTTACGAGCAGGTGCGCAATTCCATCGGATATCCGCATCTGAATGTGAAGATCGGTGCGACACATGCCGGAATTTCCGTCGGGGAAGACGGCGCGACCCATCAGTGCAACGAGGATATTGCCCTGATGCGTGCGATCCCGGGAATGGTTGTCATCAACCCGGCGGACGACATCGAGGCGCGCGCGGCAGTGAAGGCTGCCTACGAGTACGTGGGACCGGTGTATCTGCGCTTTGGCAGACTGGCGGTTCCGGTCATCAACGACGGCGCGGATTATAAGTTTGAGATCGGCAAGGGCGTGACGCTCCGTGAGGGAAGCGACTGCTCCATCATTGCAACCGGACTTTGTGTCTCGGAAGCACTGGCAGCAGCGGATACGCTGGCAGAGCAGGGCATTCATGCGGAAGTCATCAACATTCACACTATCAAGCCGCTTGACGAGGAACTTGTGGTAAAGACGGCAAAAAAGACGGGGCGTGTATTCACGGTGGAAGAGCATTCCATCATCGGAGGACTCGGCGCTGCAGTGGCGGAGACGCTCGGTGAAAAATGCCCGACAAAGATTACCAGAATCGGTGTCAACGATGTCTTTGGCGAATCCGGTCCGGCAAAAGAACTTCTTCACAAATACGGACTGGATGCAGAGGGAATCGCAAACCGCATCCTGCGTGAGATGAAGTAGAACGGCGCAGCACAGGAGGAAACTAAGAGATGTTAGAAGAATTAAAAAAACAGGTCTATGAAGCCAACATGGAACTTCCGCGCAGAGGGCTCATCACCTACACCTGGGGCAATGTCAGCGGAATCGACCGCGAGAGCGGCTATTTCGTCATCAAGCCGAGCGGTGTGGATTATGATGCCTTAAGCCCGGACGATATGGTAGTCATGGATCTTGACGGAAATAAGATCGAGGGCAGATATAAGCCGTCCTCCGACACGGCGACCCATATCGAACTCTACAAAAAGTACGAGGAGATCGGTGGTATTGTACATACCCATTCCCCGGAGGCTGTCGCGTGGGCGCAGGCGGGCAGAGACATTCCGCTTTACGGCACAACGCATGCAGACTATTTCTTCGGACCGATTCCGTGCGCCAGAAATCTGACGCCGGAGGAGATCGACGAGGCATATGAGAAGAACACCGGACTTGTGATTATTGAGACCTTTGAGACAAGAGGCATCAAGCCGATGTACACACCGGCGGTTCTCTGTGCGAATCACGGACCGTTTACCTGGGGCAAGGATGCCGCAGAGGCAGTCCACAATGCGGTCGTACTGGAGGAAGTGGCGAAGATGGCACGCAACACTGAGCTTATCAATCCGAAGGTGAAGCCGGCGCCGGATTGTATCAAGGAAAAGCATTTCTACCGCAAGCATGGGGCAAATGCCTACTATGGACAGAATTAGTACGTCGGAAGAAACGGCCTGCCGTTTCGCAATAAATATGCTTAGAAATGAGGATCAGTATGCAAAAACGGAGTTTTGGCAGAACAAAGGAAGGCAGGGAGGTCACGGAGTACACTCTTGTCAATGCGCAGGGAATGACGCTCTCTGTCATTGATCTCGGGGCAACGATCGTATCGATCACAATGAAGGGCTCAGACGGAAACGTATATGACGTTGTGCTGGGATACGATACACCCGTTGATTATCAGAACAATACCTGCTATTTTGGAGCGGTGATCGGGCGCAATGCGAACCGGATCGATCATGCACACATCCATCTGGACGGAAAAGACTATTCGCTGGAAGCGAATGACAATGAGAACAATCTGCACAGCGGATCGCACGGTTTTCACGCAGTGATCTGGGATGTGGTGCAGGAGAGCGCACAGAGTATTACGTTTTCCTATGTAAGCCGCGACGGGGAACAGGATTTCCCGGGCAATATGACGGCGAAGGTTACGTACACGCTGGATGATAACGGGGAGGTTGCGATCGCCTATGAGGCAGTCTGCGACCAGACGACGGTGGCGAACTTTACGAACCATGCCTACTTTAATCTGGACGGACATGATTCCGGCGTGATGGAAGGGCAGAAGCTCGAACTTCACGCATCCTACTATACGCCGGTCATTGATTCCAAGGCGATTCCAACCGGAGAACTCGCAAAAGTAGCCGGGACGCCGTTTGATTTCCGGGAGATGAAGGAGATCGGACGGGACATCGAAGCGGACGATACGCAGCTTCGTTATGCGGGTGGTTATGACCACAATTATGCGCTGGACAAGGCGGACGGTACCATGCAGCTTGCTGCGCGTGCCAGAGGTGCAAAGTCCGGCATCTGCATGGATGTGTATACGGACTGTGTGGGGATCCAGCTCTATACCGGCAACTTTATCACGCCGCAGACCGGCAAGGGCGGCGTGCAGTACGGCAAGCGCCATGCATTCTGTCTGGAGACGCAGTATTTCCCGAATGCGGTGAATGAGAAGAACTTTAAATCACCGGTGTTAAAAGCGGGTGATACGTACCGCTCGGTGACAAAGTACTGCTTCGGACTGGAAAAATAAAAACAAATAATCAGGAATAAGGAAAAGTGGATTTTATCACGGAAAACGGTGGTAAGATCCACTTTTTTCATTCGGAGAAGTCTGACACTTGACAACGGATGCGGTCTGTGTGGATAATTGTAGAAGAGAGCAGGCGTGCCGGTGACAACGGCAGGCGGGGCGCAGAGTTTCACAGAAGGGTAGCAGAGCGGCGATGAGAGAAGAACTTCTTAACGAACTGATGGTCATTTCAGAGGAAGAAAAAAAGTACAGAGCGGGCCAGGGAATGGTTGAGCGGCAGCTGTATGCGAGAGAGTCGATCGGGGAGATTGACCGGGATCTGCTGTTAAAGCGGGGACGGCTCATCACCGTGCGTCCGCACAGCCGCTTTGTGGATTTTCCGGAGCACCGGCACAACTATGTGGAGATCATGTATGTCGTGCAGGGGAGCATCACGCATATCATCGAGGGGAAGGAGCTGACGCTTCACAAGGGGGATGTGCTGATGTTGAACCAGCAGGTGCGCCATGCTATCCGCAGGGCAGAGTATGAGGATATCGGCATCAATTTTATCGCGCTGCCGGAGTTTTTTGAGGTGCCGCTTTCCATGCTGCACGAGAAAAATGTGCTTGCGGAATTTATCGCCGGCGCTTTCGGACAGAAAAATCCGGTATCGCACTACCTGCTGTTCCGCTTAAAGGAGCAGCCGCAGGTGGAAAATCTCATGGAAAATATGATCGAATCCATGTTGCATGAACATTCCGATGAGGATGTCATGAACCAGTATACGATGGGACTGGTATTTTTATATCTTCTGAATCACCTTGAGAATTTAAGCCACAATTCCTCGATGGATTACCGGGAGACGATCGTGCAGGCGGTGATCGGGTACATCAAGAGCGACTGCAAAAATGCGAATCTGACGAAGATCGCAAAAGATACCCACCAGTCGGTCTCGGTGTTAAGTAAGCTGATCCGGCAGAAAACCGGCGATACGTTCAAGGAGCTTTTGCAGCAGCGGAGATTTGAGACGGCGGCGCATCTGCTTAAGGAAACGGATCTGGCGGTGGAGGAGATCGCGCTCGATGTCGGGTATGAGAATCTGAGTTATTTTTTCCGGCAGTTTAAGAGCCGGTACGGCGTGACGCCGCGTGCGTACCGCATGATGAATTTACGTGATGCCGGGAACCTTGATGAAAAATCATAGAGAATTATAGAGAACATTTGAGAATGGAAAATAAGGACAGTTTTTTAGTCGAATCAGAGCCTAAAAAACTGTCCTTATTTTTGTTATGCTGACAGCAGAAATGAGAAGGAAAGAGAAAGGAGCAGGGGGATGGAGACGACGTATTATCTGGCGGTGGACATCGGAGCGTCGAGCGGACGGCACATGCTGTCCCATCTGGAAGACGGGAAGCTGGTATTGGAAGAGATCTACCGTTTCCCGAACGGAATGACGGAGAAGAACGGGCACAAGGTATGGGATGTCGAGCGGCTGTTTGCGGAGATTTTAAACGGCATGAAGCAGTGTGTCAGACTGGGAAAAATTCCGCACAGCATGGGGATTGACACCTGGGCGGTGGACTATGTACTTTTGGATGGGCAGGGAAGACGTATCGGAGATGCGGCAGCCTACCGCGACGGCAGAACGCAGGGCATGGATGAAAAAGTGTATGCGCACATTACGGAGGAAGAACTCTACCGCAGAACGGGAATCCAGAAACAGATTTTTAACACGATCTATCAGCTGGCGGCAGTAAAAGAGCAGCATCCAAAATGGCTGGAGCAGGCGGACTGTCTGCTGATGATGCCGGATTATTTTCATTTTCTTCTGACCGGGAAAAAGGTGCAGGAGTATACCAATGCGACGACGACCCAGCTGGTCAGCCCGGTGACAAAGGACTGGGATGAGCAGCTGATCCGGCAGCTGGGCTATCCGAGACGGCTGTTTCAGGAGATCCGGATGCCGGGGTATGAACTGGGGAGCCTGCGGGGGGAGATCCAGAAAGAAGTGGGATTTTCCTGCAAGGTGATCCTGCCGCCCACACACGATACCGCCTCGGCGGTGGCGGCGGTGCCGACGCAGGAGGAAGAGACGCTCTATATCAGCTCCGGCACATGGTCGCTCATGGGAACCGAACGGATGACGGCGGATTGCAGCAGTGCGGCGAGAGAGCACAACATGACAAACGAGGGCGGTTACGACTGCCGGTTCCGCTATCTGAAAAATATCATGGGACTCTGGATGATCCAGTCTGTCCGAAAGGAGAGTGCGCCGGAACTTGGGTTTGGAGAGATCTGTGCGCGCGCCGCAAAGGAGACGATTGCATCGCGTATCGACGTCAACGATGCGCGCTTTCTGGCGCCGAAGAACATGACGGAGGAAGTAAGGAGGGCATGTCGGGAAGCGGGGGAGCAGGTTCCGCAGACCATCGGGGAACTGGCGGCGGTCATCTACCACAGTCTTGCGCAGTGCTATGCCGGGACGGCAGAGGAGATCGAGGCGTTGACGGGAAAACAGTACCCAGAGATTCACATTGTGGGCGGCGGCGCGAATGCGCAGTATTTAAACCGGCTTACCGCAGAATACACCGGAAAGACGGTCGAGCCGGGACCGACGGAGGCGACGGCGCTCGGCAACCTTGCCGCGCAGATGATTGCGGCGGGAGAATTTGAAGACCTCAGGGCGGCGAGAGCATGCATTGCGGATTCGTTTGCAATGGAGAAGTTTGAAGGAGAGAAGGGAGAAACGAGATGACAGGTTATGAAGCAGCAAAGGCAAAGTATGAGGCACTTGGCGTGGACACAGACCGCGCGATCGAGCGGTTGAAAAAGGTTCCAGTATCGCTGCACTGCTGGCAGCTGGACGATGTGATCGGATTTGACAATGACGGCGGACTCACAGGCGGAATCCAGACGACCGGAAACTATCCGGGGCGCGCCAGAACGCCGCAGCAGCTGATGGAGGACATGGAGGAGGCAATGAAGCTGATGCCGGGAACGGCAAAATTAAATATTCATGCGTCCTATGCGATTTTTGAGCCGGGAGAATTTGCGGACCGCGACGCCTTAGAGCCGAAGCATTTTGCAAAGTGGGTGGAATTTGCGAAGAAGCACCATATGGGAATTGATTTCAACCCAACGTTTTTCTCCCACGAAAAAGTAAAAGACGGACTTACCTTATCAAGCCCCGATGAGGAGACCAGAAAGTTCTGGATCAACCACGGAAAGGCATGCATCCGCATCTCGGAATATTTTGCAAAGGAGACCGGCGTGCCGTGCGTCATGAATATCTGGACGGGGGATGGATTTAAGGATGTTCCGGCAGACCGTATGGGACCGCGTCTGCGCTGCAAGGATTCGATCGAGCAGATTTTATCCGAACCGTATGACAGAAATCTCGTCAAGCCGTGCGTGGAATCCAAGGTATTCGGTATCGGTGTGGAGTCTTACACCGTGGGTTCGGCAGAATTTACATTGAGCTTCGCCGCACAGCATGAAGGCTGTATGCCGCTCATGGACAACGGACATTATCATCCGACGGAGTATGTTTCGGACAAGATTCCTGCCATGCTCTGTTTTTACCCGGAGTTTGCGCTTCACATTACCAGAGGCGTGCGATGGGATTCGGATCATGTGCTGCTCTTAGATGACGAGACGAAAGAGATGGCAAAAGAGATCGTAAGAAACGATGCGCTTGACCGTGTATACATGGCGCTGGATTACTTTGATGCGAGCATCAACCGTGTCCTGGCGCTTGCAACAGGCTTTCGGAGCTGGCAGAAAGCCCTGTTAACGGCACTGTGCACGCCGAATGAAATGTTAAAGGAGCTGCAGGATACGAATCAGCTGGGAAAACTCATGGTTATGCATGAGGCGGTAAAAATGCTTCCGATCGGCGAGATCTGGGAGGAATACTGCCGCAGGGAAGGCGTGTGCGACGACCTTCATTTCTACGACGAGATCGAGCGTTACGAGCGTGAGGTACTGACCAAAAGAGGATAAGCAGATAGAAGCTGAATCAGAGAGAAGAGAGGAAGAGAATCATGAAATTTTTGGATGCAGAATTTGTACAGGGATTTATCCGCATGGCAAACGACGGATGGGAGCAGGGCTGGCATGAGAGAAACGGCGGAAACTTATCTTACCGCGTGAAACCGGAGGAAGTGGAAGCGGTGCGGGAGAACTTTCAGGAAAAGGAGTGGCAGCCGATCGGCACCACGGTGCCCAATCTGGCAGGAGAGTATTTCCTTGTGACCGGAAGCGGAAAATATTTCCGCAACGTCATCTTAAAGCCGGAAGATTCGATCTGCATGATTGAGCTGGATGAAAAGGGCGAGAACTACCGGATCGTGTGGGGACTGGTAAACGGCGGAAGACCGACCTCGGAGCTGCCGAGCCATCTGATGAACCTGGAGGTAAAGAAACTGCAGAATCCGAAGTACCGCGTGGTCTATCACGCGCATACCACCAATATCATTGCGCTGACGTTCGTGCTTCCACTGGAGGACCGCATTTTCACGAGAGAACTCTGGGAGATGGCAACGGAATGTCCGGTGGTATTCCCGGCGGGTGTCGGCGTGGTGCCGTGGATGGTTCCGGGCGGCAGGGAGATTGCGGTTGCGACCAGCGAGCTGATGAAAAAATATGATCTTGCGATCTGGGCGCATCACGGCATGTTTGCTGCCGGCGAGGACTTTGACTTAACGTTCGGTCTGATGCACACCGCAGAAAAATCCGCGGAGATTCTGGTGAAGACGCTCTCCATGCGTCCGGATAAGCTCCAGACGATACAGCCGGACGACTTCAGACATCTGGCAGAGGATTTTCATGTGACCCTGCCGGAAGAATTCCTGTATGAAAAATAAAAGAGAAGCCTGCCTGCAGGCATAAGAAAACCCCCGGGCGCAATGGAAAGGTACGAAACCTTGGATTGTCAACCGGGGGCCTTCTTATGAAATTCTTTTGTCTGATTCATAGAACCTTTCTCTAGGCAGTGGCATCGAACGAATGAACATCATCCTCCTCTGTCACCGTCATTGCCTGATGCAGCAGTGTGGCGAACGAAGAAGAAGGCTGCTGTTTGGAACGTTGCTGCTTTCTGCTCTCTGGTGCAAGCCGGTCGATCCGGTTTACTGGGTGAACGGGTAACACGAAAACACTATCATAGTAGATTGCGACAATCATCCTCCTTGACAAATAAATCACAACTGATAGGGGTTAATGAGTTCCTTCTCTACTATATATATCGGCTGACATCAGAAATAATTAAGAGAAAATAGAGGGAATATTATTTGGAAGAAGCGTGCACCTGTGTTAAAATATTGCTGTGAACAGGGGGCACGTTTTTTATGTCATTACAGTTTGTGTTCGGCAATTCCGGAAGCGGAAAGTCCGATTATTTATATCAGTCGATATTGGAGGAAGCGGAAAGGGAACCGGAGAAGAATTTCCTTTTGCTTGTCCCGGAACAGTTTACGATGCAGACGCAGCGGGAACTCGTGTGCCGCCAGCCCAACCATGCCATCATGAACGTGGATGTGCTCAGTTTTGTGCGCCTGGCGTACCGTGTGTTCGATGACCTCGGAATGCAGGATCTGGTCATTTTAGAGGAGACGGGCAAGAATCTGGTGCTGCGCAAGGTGGCGGAGCTTAAGAAAAAAGAACTCTCGGTGCTTGGCGGCAATCTCAACAAAATGGGATACATCGGTGAGATCAAGTCCCTGATCTCGGAGATGGCGCAGTACAATATCACGCCGGAGGATCTTGGTGCTTTTCTCGGCGGGCAGGATGTCGGGGATACCCTGCGCTGTAAGATGCAGGATATTCTTACGATGTATGAGGGATTCCGGGAGTATATTGACGGGAAATACATCACGGCGGAGGAGATTCTGACACTCTTGTGTGAGGTGGCGGAGGAATCAGAGCTCATCAGGGACAGTGTGATTGTCTTTGACGAGTTTACGGGATTCACCCCGATCCAGAACCGGCTGCTTCGGGTGATGCTGCCGCTTGCCGACCGCGTCATCGTGTCGCTCTCCATGGATATCCGGGAGGATTTTTACCACAGCAGAGGTGTGCACGAGCTTTTTTCCATGAGCAAGGAGACCGTGCAGACACTGCTTAAGATTGCGGCGGATGCGGGATGCGAGGTACTCTCTCCGGTGATTATGGAGCCGGGAGAGCACAGGCGCTATGAAAATGCACCGGAGCTGTTTTTCATGGAACAGAATCTGTTCCGTCCGATGTACCGGAAGTGGCCAAAGCCGGTTAATGACATCAGCATCACCAGCTTAAAGGATCCGCGCCAGGAGCTTTCTTTTGTCGCAAGGGAGATTGTGCGCCTGGTACGGACAAAGGGCTACCGCTACCGGGATTTTGCGGTGGTGACCGGAGACGTGCCACAGTATGCCAACTACGTTCCGGAGACGTTTGCACAGTACGGGATCCCGTTTTTTATCGACCAGACGAGAAACATTCTGTTTCACCCGTTCATCGAGTTTATCCGCGCGGCGCTTGAGGTCGTGGAGTTTGATTTCTCCTACCAGAGTGTGTTCCGCTTCCTTCGGAGCGGACTGGCGGGACGGCTTCTGACGGAGAATAAGACGGAGCAGACGGCAGACGAGGACGGCGCCAAAGCCAAAGCCGGAGCCGGGGTGAATGATGAGGACGGCGCTGGAGCCGGAGTGGTAGACGAGGACAGTGTTGAAGTCAAAGCAGGATCGGATGAGGACGGCACCAAAGCCTGGGCGGATGCAGAGGATGTGATTGACCGCCTGGAGAATTATGTGCTTGCAAAGGGAATCCGCGGCAGAAAGCGCTGGAGCGAGAAATGGACGTCCGTGACGAAGCGGGATGCCTGCCATCCGGAGGCGGCGCAGGAGGAGATGGCTCTTTTGAACCGAGCGCGGGAGCGGATCGTTCTGGCGTTTGAGCCGCTGTGCGAACTTTTTTCCGGGAAAAAATACACGGTTGCGGAGCAGACCTACGGACTGTATGAGTTTATCACCGCGCTGGACATTGAAGCGCAGCTTAGGGAGAAGCAGTTCCTCTTAGAACAGGCGGAGGAGACAGAGTACAACGGCGTGCGCAGGAACCAGACCAGAGCGCAGGAGTACGGGCAGATTTATAAGATTGTGATGGATCTTTTTGACAAAATCACGTCGCTGCTCGGGGAGGAGCAGATGTCGATCCGGGAGTACACAGACATCCTGGACGCAGGATTTTCTGCGGCAAAGGTCGGTATGATTCCGCCGGGAAATGACCGTGTGACAGTCGGAGACATTGAGCGCACCAGATTAAATCATATCCGGATACTGTTCTTTGTGGGAGTCAATGATGGTATCGTGCCGAAAGCCGGCAGCACCGGAAACATCATCTCACAGTTCGAGCGCGAGAAGATGGCGGAGCATCATCTGATGTTAGCGCCGGGGGCGCGGGAAAAAGTCTTTATCCAGAAGTTTTACCTGTATCTGAACTTAACCAAGCCGTCGGACGGATTGTATGTCACCTATTCGAGGGTCAGTCCGGAGGGAAAGGCGCTGCGCCGGTCTTATCTGATCGGAACGCTCTGCAATATGTTCCCGGAACTAAAGATCCGTGAGCCGGAGGAGGAGACGGAGGCGTCCGCGATTTTAACGCCGGAGAGCGGGATCGATTATCTGCTGGAGGGACTCTGGACAGAACAAAAGTCACATACCTGGGAGGCGCTTGCAAAGTGGTATCTCTCGGATGAGACTTATCATGCGAAGGCGCTGCGCCTGCTTGCGGCATCTTTTTACCGTTACAGCGGAGAGCCGATCGGAAAAGAGGTTGCGCGCGCCTTATACGGCACGGAACTGGAGAACAGTGTCACAAGGCTGGAGCAGTTTGCGGAGTGTGCGTGTGCGCATTACATGACCTACGGACTGGGACTGTCGCAGCGGGAACTGCAGGAGTTTGCCGGCGTGGATATGGGAAATATCTATCATGACGCACTGTGGCATTTTGCGGAGCGCATCCGCAGGTCTTCGTATACCTGGTACGATCTGCCCGAACAGACGCGTGAGGCGTGGATTGAGGAGAGCATGAATGACGCGATTGCGGGCTGTGCGAATGTGGGCGCATTCGACGAGGCAAAGAACCGCTATCTGCTGTCGCGCATGAAAGACACGATCCGGCGCACGGTGTGGGCGCTCACGATCCAGGTGCAGAAGGGGCGTTTTACGCCGAGTGATTTTGAGGTGTCGTTTTCGCAGGCCGATCATCTGGAGGCAATCCGCTTTCAGCTGACCGAGGAGGAAAAGATGCGTCTGCGGGGCAGGATTGACCGCGTGGATACCTGTGAGACGGACGATAAGGTGTATGTAAAGATCATTGATTACAAATCGGGCAACACCACATTTTCCCTGCTGAACCTGTATCACGGGCTGCAGCTGCAGCTGGTGGTTTATATGAATGCGGCGCTGGAACTGGAGGCAAAAAAGCATCCGGGAAAACAGGCGGTGCCTGCGGGAATGTTTTACTATCACATTGAGGATCCCATGGTCGACGGCAGCGGTACGGAGTCGGAGGAGGAGATCCGGCAGGCCGTGCTGGAGGAATTAAAGCCGAACGGGCTGGTCAATGACGATCCCGAGATATACGGAGCGATGGACACAGAACTTTCCGGGAGTTCCGCGGTGATTCCGGTGGCGCTTAAGGCAGACGGTTCGCTAAAAGCGACGTCTAAGACGGCGAGCACGGAAGAGTTTGGGACAATGTCGGACTACGTGAAGGAGACCGTGACGAAGGCGGGCAGAAGAATCCTGGGCGGAGATGTGGCGGCTGCGCCGTATGAACTCGACGGGAGAAGCGGCTGCGACTACTGCCCGTACCATATGGTGTGCGGATTTGACGCGCGGATACCGGGCTTTTCCTACCGGAAGCTGGAAAAGCCGGACGGTGCCGAGGCGATCCTTGCGAAAATGAGAGAGACGCAGAACGAGGAGAAGAGACAGTAGATGGGTGTTTCATGGACCAGAGAACAACAACAGGTAATCGATTTAAGAAAGCGCAATATTCTGGTATCGGCAGCTGCCGGTTCGGGTAAGACAGCGGTTTTAGTCGAGCGCATTATCAAGATGATCACGGAGGGAGAACATCCGGTGGACATCGACCGGCTTTTAGTGGTGACGTTTACGAATGCGGCTGCGGCGGAAATGCGGGAGCGCATCGGGGCGGCGATCGAGAAAGCGCTGGAGGAGCATCCGGATTCGGAGCATCTGCAGCGCCAGCTGACGTTAATCCACAATGCACAGATCACGACCATCGACAGCTTTTGTCTGTATGTGATCCGCAATCATTTCCACGAGATTGACCTGGAGCCGGATTTTCGGATCGGGGACGAGGGAGAGTTAAAGCTGTTAAAAGAAGACGTGCTGCGCGGCGTGCTGGAGAGCAATTACGAACAGATGTCACCGGAGTTTGCGGCATTTGCAAAAGGGTATGTGTCGGGGAAGAGCGATGCGAAGGTGGCGGAGATGATCCTCTCGCTCTACGAGTTCTCCATGAGCTATCCGTGGCCGATGGAGTGGCTTACTTCCGGCATCCGTGGTTATGAGATCCCGGATGTGCAAAAGATGGCGGAGGCGCCGTGGATGCAGCCGCTCGTGCTGCATCTGCGGTCGGTGCTGGCGGATCTGGTAAAAAAGCTTCGCATCGCGCATGTGCTTACGCTGGAGGAAAACGGACCGGATGTCTATGAGAAGGTGATCGCGTCGGATCTCGCAAAGTTTGAGGAGCTGGCAGCGTGTAAAAATTTTCTGGAGCTGTACGAAAAGCTTACCGCCGTCACTTATGACAGGCTGCCGTCGAGCCGCGGCTTTTCGGGAGATGCAGGGAAGCTTTCGCGTGTGAAGGAACTCCGCGACCAGGTGAAGGATACGGTAAAAAAGATCAACAAGCAGTATTTCTTTGCATCGCCGGAAGTCATGTGCGGGCAGGTGCGCCGGGCAGAGCCGATGGCGAAGGAACTGGTGCGTCTTGCCATCGCATTCTCCGAGGCGTTTGCAGCGGAAAAGCGTCGCAAGAATCTGGTGGATTTTCACGATCTGGAGCATTTCGCACTGGAGATTCTCGTGGATGCAAAGACAAAGCAGGCGCGCGCTGCGGCGGAGGAGTTCCGCGACATGTACGAGGAGATCATGATCGACGAGTATCAGGACAGCAATCATGTGCAGGAGACGCTTCTTCGGGCGATCTCGAGAGAGGAGCGCGGAGAGTACAACCTATTCATGGTAGGGGATGTCAAGCAGAGCATCTACCGCTTCCGTCTGGCGAGACCGGAGCTTTTTATGGAAAAATACGACACCTACACGCTGGAGGAAAGCAATACGCAGCGCATTGATCTGCACAGGAATTTCCGGAGCCGGTCGGAGGTGCTTGATCTGACGAACGATGTGTGTTACCGGATCATGGCGCGCGATCTCGGCAATGTGGCATACGATGAGGATGCGGCGCTCTATGCGGGCGCAGATTATTGTGAGCCGGATGAGGCAGGGATGTTTGCACCGGAGATTCTCGTGGCGGACAGTGCCGAAGAACTCTTAGAGGGCAGCGGGTACGAAGACCGGAAGCTGTATGAGGCGAAGCTTGTGGCAGAACGCATCCGGAAGCTGATGATCTCGCAGATGGTAACGGACAAGGCAACGGGGGAACTGCGCGCCGTGCGTTACAGCGACATTGTGATTCTGCTCCGTAGCCTAAGCGGGTATGCCGATTCGTATGCCGCCGTGTTAAACGAGGCGGGAATCCCGGCGCATACGGTGTCCGCAACCGGCTATTTTTCGGCGGTGGAGGTACAGACAGTGCTGGCGATGCTTCGGATTCTCGACAATCCGAGACAGGATATTCCGCTTGCGGCAGTGCTTAAGTCTCCGATCGCCGGGCTTACGGACGAGGAGCTGGGACGGCTTAGGGCGCACGACCGCAGCGTGCCTTTCTGTGAGTGTGTGCTCGCACGCTGCAGGGAACTTGCGCAGAGTGAAGAACCTTTGGCGGAAGGTTATGAGAAAAAACTGTGGGAGTTCTGGAAGCTGTATGAGAGGCTGCGGGCGCTTGTGCCGGACACCCCGATTCACGAGCTGATCGAGATCGTGTTGAAGGAAAGCGGCTACGGAAATTATGCGGCGGCGATGCCGGCAGGAGCCAGACGCAGGGCGAATCTGCGCATGCTGGTGGAGAAGGCGATCGCCTATGAGAATACGAGCTACAAGGGATTGTTTCATTTTGTGCGCTACATCGATGAACTCCAGAAATACGATGTCGATTTTGGCGAGGCGGACATGGTCGGGGAGAATGAGGACGTCGTGCGCATTATGAGTATCCACAAGAGCAAGGGACTGGAATTCCCGGTGGTCTTTGTGTGCGGTCTGGGAAGAAATTTTAACAAGCAGGATACCAGAAGCCGCATGGTGCTGCACCCGGAACTGGGAATCGGAATTGACTGGATCGACGGCGAGCGCAGGATCAAGACGCCGACCATATTAAAGCGCGCCATCGCAAAGCAGATCGAACTGGAGAATCTGGGCGAGGAGCTCCGCGTGCTCTATGTGGCGCTCACACGCGCGAAGGAGAAGCTGATCTTAACGGGGTGCAGAAAAGATGCAGAAAATGATCTGGCGGCGCTAAGGGAAGCGGCACAGGAGGAACTTTTCCCGGAAACGGAGCATGTTCCTCTGCCGTATCTGCTTCGGGAGAGCGCGGCAGGCTATTTTGACTGGCTGCTTCCGGCGGTGTTTTCCTATCACGGACGCTATCAGGTGCGCGTTGTGCCGGCGGAGGAACTGCTTGACGCAGAGAGCCGTCACATGGAGGAGGAGACGGAGAATCTGGAACAGTGTCTGTCACGCATTGCAGTGGCGGATGCGGCAGACGTGGCGGAATTTGACGGGAAGTTTTCATTCACCTATCCGTACGAGCGCGATCTGGAGCGCAAAAACAAATATTCCGTGTCGGAATTAAAGCATCGGGCGATGCGGGAAAAGCTTCTGGAGGAGGAGACGGATGTTGTCCCGGCGTTTTTAGAGACGGAGGGAAAATCCTATGTTCCGCCGTTTGTCCAAAAAAAAATGGAGCAGGAAGAAACCGGCGGACAGAACCAGGGTGCACTGCGCGGAACTGCGGTTCACAGGGTGATGGAGTGCTACCAGTTTTCGGCGGCGGCAGGAGTTACGGAACAGATTGAGGCGATGCTTGCCGGAGGACAGATCACGGAGGAGATGAAGCGCCTGGTAAAACCGGCTCTCATCGAGACGTTTCTCACATCGGCGGCGGGAGAGCGGATGAAGCGTGCGGAGACTGCCGGAACGCTGTACAGGGAGAAACCGTTTGTGATGGGATTTACGGGCGAGGAGCTCGCGGCATTCGGATTCGGAGACGGAGAGAAATGTGCGGATGACAAAGAGCTGACGCTGATCCAGGGAATCATCGATGTGTTCTGGATTGAGGAGGACGGCATTGTGGTGCTGGACTATAAGACGGACCGTGTGAAAACCGGCAAGGAACTGGCGGACCGTTATGCTTCGCAGTTAAAGCTCTACGGCGAGGCGCTGGAGCGGATCTACAACCACGGAAGTGAGAGGACGCTTCGCGTGAAGGAGCGGCTTCTCTACTCATTCCGGCTGGGCGCAGTGATACCGGTGTAAGTGTAAACGGGACACGGAAAAGGACGATTGATTTCAGAGATAAGAACATCAGAAAGGAAGAAAATGAGATGGGACAGATCATACTGGCATCCGCCTCACCGCGGAGAAAGGAATTGTTAGAGCAGATCGGGATTTCGTTTGAAATCTGCCCGGCCAAAGGTGAGGAGCGGATCACGAAGAGCGTACCGCACGAAGTCGTGGAGGAACTGGCATCGCAGAAGGCCATCGAGGTGGCATCCATGGTAAGAACCTACGAGGAGACGCATCAGGAACTGGTGACACCCTCGGATCTTATGGTGATCGGCGCCGATACGATTGTCTCCTGCGGGGGACAGATCTTAGGGAAGCCCAAAGACGAGCATGATGCCTGCCGTATGCTTAAGCTTCTCTCCGGTGGAACACACCAGGTATACACCGGAGTGTCGATTGTGCTTTTGGATGCGTCCGGAAAGGCTGGTCAGGTGACGTTTCATGAGAAAACCGATGTCACGATGCGCGCGATGAGCGAGGAGGAGATCCGGCGCTATGTCGCCACCGGCGAGCCGATGGACAAGGCGGGCGCATACGGAATTCAGGGGAAATGTGCGATTTTTGTTGACAAAATCGATGGCGACTATAATAATGTTGTAGGGCTTCCGGTAGCAGCCATTTACCGGGAATTAAAGAAGCTTGGAATTGATATCTATTTATGGTAAAATAAAACGTTGGCGGAGGAAAAGATATGTACGATGAAATGTGCCTGGATACATTTTTGGCGCAGCAGGAGAAGCTGTTTCGGGAACCTGTGGCAGAAAGCAGGGAAGAGGCGGAGGAATTTCTTTCGGACTGTTTCGCAACGGTCTGTGAGAATCTGAAGGAAGTGCGGGCGTACTTTAAGGAAGAGGGTGCGGATATCGCCGGAATGAGCAGCGAGGATCTGGCGGAGCAGGCAGAAGTGTTCGCACTGCCGGACGGAAGATACCTGATCGTGGAAGCTTAAGCCGTCTGCTTTGGAGAACGTAGGAAGATACATAACAGAATGGTAGAATATATAGAAAGAACGAGGGAATGTAATGAAGAATTATGATGTGATCATTATAGGAGCCGGTCCTTCCGGAATTTTTTGTGCGTATGAGCTGATTCATGCGAAAAAGGATCTGAAAGTGTTAATGATTGAAAAAGGAAGACGGATTGAGAACCGTGAATGTCCGAAGCGTAAGACCAAGGTATGCGTGGGATGCAAGCCGTGTTCCATCACGACCGGATTCGCCGGTGCGGGAGCTTTCTCCGATGGCAAGCTGTCCTTATCGCCGGATGTCGGCGGCAACCTGCCGGAGATTTTAGGCTACGATAAGACCGTGGAGCTGTTAAAGGAATCGGATGATATTTATCTGAAATTCGGTGCGGATTCCAAGGTGTACGGTGTGGATAAAGAGAAGGAAATCCGCGAGATCCGTAGAAAAGCGATCATGGCGAACCTAAAGCTGATCGAATGCCCGATCCGTCATCTCGGCACGGAGGAAGGCTACAAGATCTATTCCAGACTGCAGGAGCACCTGTTAGAGGAAGGGGTCGAGATGGAGTTTGGCACCATGGTCAAGGACATCATCATCGAGGACAACCAGGTCAAGGGTGTCATCACCGACAAGGATGAGACATACACGGCGACAGAGGTCATCTCCGCTGTGGGACGTGAGGGCGCAGACTGGTTCTCTCATATCTGCAATCAGCATGATATTGAGACGAAGGTCGGCACCGTGGACATCGGTGTGCGCGTCGAGGTGCGCGATGAGGTGATGGAGTTCTTGAATGAGAACCTCTACGAGGCGAAGTTAGTGTACCATACGCCGACGTTCGATGATAAGGTGCGTACCTTCTGTACCAACCCGTCCGGCGAGGTTGCAACCGAATACTACGACAACGGACTGGCGGTAGTCAACGGCCACGCCTACAAGTCCAAGGATTTAAAGACCAACAATACCAACTTTGCCATTCTGGTATCGAAGAACTTCACAAAGCCTTTTAAGACGCCGATCGAATACGGCAAGCAGATCGCACAGCTCTCCAATATGCTCTGTGACGGCAGGATTCTGGTGCAGACATTCGGAGACTTTAAGCGTGGCAGAAGAACGACGGAGGAGCGCCTGTGCCGTAACAACCTCATCCCGACCTTAAAGGATGCGGTACCAGGAGATCTCTCCTTAGTATTCCCGCACCGGATCATGGTGGATATCGAGGAGATGCTGATGGCTCTCGACAAGGTAACGCCGGGTATTGCAAGTGATGAGACACTGCTCTACGGTGTGGAGGTCAAGTTCTACTCCAATAAGGTAGTGGTAAACTCTGACTTCGAGACGAGTGTCAAGGGACTCCGTGCGATCGGAGACGGCGCGTCCGTGACGAGAGGACTGCAGCAGGCATCCGCGAACGGAATTTCTGTGGCGAGAAGTATCTTGAAAAATATCATGTAGATGTTGAGATAAAGGGTGTTTCACGATGAGAAAAAGATGGGCGATGGGAATGACAGCGTGCGTATGCGCGCTGTCAATGGCTCTTACGGGATGCCAGATTGGCAATAAAGATATTGTGGTCTCGGGAACGTTAAGCAGCAGGCAGGTGTTTACACTGGACAAGTCTGCATGCAGCTTAAAGGAGGCAAAGGTATATCTGGCAAATTATCAGAATATCTATGGAACAGCATATACGATTGACCTCTGGCAGCATGATTTCGGAGACGCATCCCTGCTTGACTATGTGAAGGACATCACGCTGGAGGAGCTCACCCGTGTATACACGATGGATCTGCTGGCACAGTCGCAGGAGGTGACCCTCTCGGAGGATGAGACTGCGAAGGTGGCGGAAGCAGCGAAGGAATATTATGCATCCCTCTCGGAGGATGAGACTGCCTATATGGATGTCGCCGAGACGGATATTGTGGAGTATTATACGCACTATGCGCTGGCGCAGAAGCTGTATCATTCACTGACGAACGGTGTCAACGAGGAGGTCAGCGACGATGAGGCGCGCGTGATGGAAATCATGCAGATTTATGTCACGGACGAAGACCGGGCGCACGAGGTGGAGCAGAAGCTGGCGCAGGGGGATGATTTTGCCTCCGTCGCCAACAATTATAACGAATTGTCGGCGATTCAGGTAACGGTATCGAGGGATGATCTGCCCGACGAGGTGGAGGAGGTGGCATTTCAGCTGGACGACAATGCCGTCTCCGGAATGATCGCTGCCGGAAATGGATACTATTTTATCAAGTGCCTGAATAAATATAATGAAGAGCTGACGGAAGCGAATAAGTCCAACATTGTGGAAAAGCGCGAAAAAGAAGCATTTGACGATGTCTACAATGAATTTGTTGCATCCCTGTCCTCGAGGCTGAACACGGATCTGTGGGATGGAATTGAGCTTACCACGGATGGCAGTATTCAGACAAACAGCTTTTTTGCAGTATTTGAGAAGTATTGTGGTGAGATCTGAGATACAGTATGAAATGAGGTAGATTCTATGACGAAAGATATGACAAGCGGTTCACCGATGAAACTCATTTTAGGATTTTCGGTGCCTCTGTTGTTTGGATTTTTGTTTCAGCAGTTTTATAATCTTGTGGATACTCTGATCGTCGGAAGATTTCTGGGCGTGGATGCACTTGCGGCAGTGGGATCGACCGGTTCGCTGAACTTTCTGATTATTGGATTCTGCATGGGAGTGTGCAATGGTTTTGCAATTCCTCTGGCGCACCGGTTTGGAGCCGGTGATTATAAGGCAATGCGTGCGTTTATGATGAATGCAGTCTATCTGGCGGTGATCTTTTCTGCGGTCATGACGGTGTTTACGGTGGCATTCTGCCGGCCAATTTTACAGCTGATGCAGACGCCGGAGAATATTATTGATGACGCCTACACCTACATTGTTATTATTTTTGCGGGGATTCCGGCAACCTATCTGTACAATCTGGTGTCCGGCGTGATAAGGTCGATGGGTGACAGCAAGACGCCTCTGATTTTCCTGGCGCTGGCTGCATTTGTGAATATCGGACTGGATCTGCTTTTAATCATTGTATTTCCGATGGGAGTTGCCGGAGCGGCGCTTGCAACCGTGATCTCGCAGGCATTTTCCGGTATCGCGTGCGTCATCTACAGCAAGAGAAAGTTTGAGATTCTGCACACCGATGAGGAAGAGCGGAAAGTGAATAAGGGCTACATGAAAACCCTCTGCGGCATGGGTGTGCCGATGGGATTACAGTATTCGATCACCGCGATCGGCAGCGTGATCCTACAGAGCGCAGTCAACACGCTCGGATCGAATGCCGTGGCATCCATGACGGCGGGAAGCAAGATCGGTATGTTCTTCTGCTGCCCGTATGATGCGCTCGGTTCTACAATGGCAACCTACGGCGGACAGAACGTGGGAGCGAAGAAGTTAGACCGCTTGAGCGGCGGATTAAAAGCGGCGGGAATTCTGGGAATCGGATATTCGATCCTGGCGTTTGTGGTGCTGTGGCTTTGCGGCAATCAGCTTGCCATGTTTTTCGTGGAGAGTGCACAGGCGGAGGTCATTGCAAATGTAAGGCTGTTTCTGGTATGCAACAGTGCCTTCTACATTCCGTTGGCTTTCGTGAATATTGTACGCTTTTTGATTCAGGGTATGGGATACAGCAAGTTTGCAATTCTGGCAGGCGTCTTTGAAATGGCGGCGCGTACCCTGGTCGGATTTGTGTTTGTTCCGATGTTCGGCTATCCGGCAGCGTGCTTTGCAAGCCCGGTCGCATGGATTTTTGCTGACTGTTTCCTGTTCCCGGCATATTTCCATGTGTTGAAGAAGACGAAGAAAATGTTGAGCGAGCCTGTCCGCACGAGCGTGGCATAGCAAGCAGGCATGGTACCGGCTGAGCGTGGCATGGCATCGGCTGATGCATAGCAGTTATGAGAAGAATGGAGTATTTATGACAGAGATTTTAAAGGCAATTATATTTGGTATTGTAGAAGGAATTACGGAGTGGCTGCCGATCAGCAGCACCGGACATATGATCCTCTTAAACGAGTTTCTGACACTGGATGTAAGCGCACAGTTCTGGGATATGTTTCTGGTAGTGATCCAGCTGGGAGCGATTTTGGCGGTCGTGGTGCTGTTCTGGAATCTGATCTGGCCGTTTGCACGCAGTTCCTCAGAAGCGGTCGTGGCCGCAGAACAGAATGAGAAGAGCGGTTCCCTTGTAAAAAGGGAATACTGGGTGTTAGGTCCCGTCACGGTGCGCATGCCGGTCATTATCAACTGGTGCAAGATCGTGGTGTCCTGCCTGTCGGCAATCGTATTTGTTGTGCTGGGGCTGGATGAGACCTGCGACAGACTGTTTTACAATCCGGTGTGTGTGGCGGTGGCACTGATTGTGTTCGGTGTTGCCTTTATTCTGGTGGAGAATCACAATGCAGCAAAGCAGGCGCGTGTGGAGCAGATGCGGGACATTACGTTTCAGATGGCGATTCTGATCGGTTTGTTCCAGCTGCTCGCGGCTGCGTTTCCGGGAACGTCGCGCTCCGGTGCAACGATTATCGGTGCGCTCTTAATCGGTGTGTCAAGGAAGGCTGCGAGTGAGTTTACGTTCATTCTGGCGATTCCGGTGATGCTCGGTGCAAGCCTGCTAAAGCTGATGGATTTCGGACTTCATCTGACCGGGACGGAGTGGGCGGTTCTGCTTTCCGGTATGGTCAGCGCGTTTCTGGTGTCGGTTGTCGTCATCAAGTTCCTGCTCGGATATATCAGAAAGCATGACTTTAAAGTGTTTGGCTGGTACCGCATTGTGCTCGGCGTGGTGGTGCTTTTGTACTTTTTTCTGCTGAAATAGAGGTGACGGATGAGTATTTTAAATGTAGAACACTTGACGCATGGATTCGGTGACCGTGCGATTCTGGACGATGTGTCCTTCCGTCTGTTAAAGGGGGAGCATATCGGTCTTGTCGGAGCGAACGGCGAGGGAAAGTCGACGTTTCTAAATATCGTTACGGGAAAGCTGATGCCGGACGAGGGAAAAGTGGAGTGGGCGAAAAATGTGCGGGTCGGTTACCTCGACCAGCACTCGACACTCACCGCGGGAATGACGATTGAGAGTGTCTTAAAGTCAGCATTTTCGTGGCTGTTTGCGTTGGAAGAGAAGATGAATCAGATCTGTGATGCGCTCGGCGAGGCAGACGAGTCGCAGATGGATGCCATGATGGAAGAACTCGGCGTGATACAGGACACCCTGACGATGCATGATTTTTACACGATCGACGCAAAGGTGGAGGAGGTTGCCAGAGCGCTCGGACTCTTAGAACTCGGGCTGCACCATGATGTGACCGATCTAAGCGGCGGGCAGCGCATGAAGGTGCTGCTGGCAAAGCTTCTTCTGGAGAAGCCGGACATTCTTCTGCTGGACGAGCCGACGAACTATCTGGACGCGGAGCATATCGCGTGGCTGACACGCTATCTGCAGGAGTACGAGAATGCGTTTATCCTGATCTCGCACGACATTCCGTTTTTGAACGATGTTGTCAATATCATCTACCACATGGAGAACCAGCACCTCGACCGCTATGTCGGCAACTACGACAAGTTTGAGGAAGTCTACGCGGTAAAAAAGGCACAGCTTGAGGCGGCATACCGCAAACAGCAGCAGGAGATCAGTGAATTAAAGGATTTCGTGGCGCGCAATAAGGCGCGCGTATCCACCCGCAACATGGCGATGTCGCGGCAGAAAAAGCTGGACAAGATGGACGTCATCGAGCTTGCGGCGGAGCGCCCGAAGCCAGAGTTTTCCTTCCCGGTGGGACGCACGCCCGGCAGATATATTTTTGAGACGAAGGAGCTGGTGATCGGCTATGAGGAGCCGCTCTCGAAGCCGCTTTCGATCGCACTGGAACGCGGACATAAGGTGGCGCTGATCGGTGCAAACGGAATCGGCAAGACAACACTTTTAAAGAGTCTACTAGGTCTGATTCCCGCGCTTGGCGGCGGTGTCGAGCAGGGCGAGAACCTCATGATCGGCTACTTTGAGCAGGAGATCAAGGGGGAGAACAAGCGCACCTGCATTGAGGAGATCTGGGAGGAGTTCCCGGCATTTTCCCAGTATGAGGTGCGTGCGGCGCTTGCAAGATGCGGTCTGACCACAAAGCATATCGAGAGCCAGGTGAGAGTCTTAAGCGGCGGCGAGCAGGCGAAGGTGCGGTTGTGTAAACTGATGAACCGAGAGACCAACGTTCTGCTTTTAGACGAGCCGACCAACCATCTGGATGTGGACGCGAAGGAAGAATTAAAGCGTGCGCTGAAGGAGTACCGCGGAACGGTTCTGTTAATCTGCCATGAGCCGGAGTTTTACCAGGATATCGTGGGAGAGGTCTGGGACTGCTCGAAGTGGACGACGAAGATTCTCTGATAAGAGGCCGGCAGAATGACATGAGGGGGAACGAAATGAAGCCCGATTATTATGATGAGTTTCAATGCATCGCGGATGCGTGCAGTCTGACATGCTGTCAGGAATGGAAGATTGCGGTGGACCGTAAGACGGCTGCCGCATGGAAAAAAACAGAAACGCCGGAAGGGGTCCGTCCGAAAAGACGGACCTTATCTGATTATACAAAAAAATGCGGGGATGGACGAATCATTACGCTCGATGAAAAAATGCGCTGTCCGTTTCTGGATGAGAGAAAGCTCTGCCGGCTGGTTTTAACCTACGGGGATGCGGTTTTGTCGGAGACCTGTACGGTGTTTCCGCGCGAGAAACATGAGGTGGCGGCGGGGATCACGGAATATTCTCTGATGCCCTGCTGTCCGGCGGTCGTGGATCTGCTTTGGGGGCGGGAGTGCATCCGGTTTTCGGATGAGGCAGACAGTGCCTCCTACGGCGCATATGAAGCGGTGTATGGGGTGAGAAAACATTTTCTCACAATTATGGCAGACCGTGTGTACCGGCCGGCACAGAGTCTTGGCATGATCTTTTACATGGCGCTTGATCTGTGCGACGCGGGAACTTCCTGGAAGGCGGAAGTCCCCAAATACGGGTATGCGCCTTTTAGAAAAGAACTTGCCGGGGCGGTGGAGCATGCCGGAGCGGATTGCTGGGCGGCATTTGTGGAGCGCAATGAGCTGTTTTTGGATCTGGCGGAGAACTACCGGAAGGAAGGGCTGTATCGTGCCTTCTTAACACCGGCGGCAGAGGAAGCGGAACAGATCGCGGAAGATTACGGGAAGATCCGTAAGGAAGATCTCGATGCATTTGCGCAGGCATTTTCTCCATATGAGGCACTGATGCGGTGCTATCTGCAGTCAGAGATTTTTTCGGAGTGTCTGGGGGAGCCGGACGACGTCGAGTATGTGACGGTAAAGCTGCAGTGGATTGCATTAGAGTATGCAGCCATCCGGCATGCCGCTTTTCTGTGCTGGCACAGGGAAGGCGCACTTTCCTATGAGACCATGCGCAGCTGTATGGTAATTCTGTCGCGCATGCTGGGATATGAAGACGAGGATATCTGGGAATACCTGGAGAACAGTTTTGAGCGGCTGATCTGGGACTGGGGATATTTTGCCCTTGTCGTCTCTTAAAACAAAATGAGACGCCCTGCGTGTCAGGGCGTCTCATCGAACGGATGGAGATGATGTTCCATCAGATAGGAGACAGATGCTGCAAGATTCTCATAGCTGCGCACCTCAATTAACACAGAGGGTTTCAGTCCGGGAGGACAGGAGGCGAAAAGCTGCGCATACAGATCCCACGGAAGGCTGCCGCTTCCCACCGGCCGGTGGGTGTCCTGCATCTTGTCGTTGTCATTGATATGCAGGTGGCACACATAGGGGAGCAGTGCCTGATTCCAGTCTGTGAGAGGAGTCTGTGACAGATAGGCGTGCGCCATATCGTAGCAGACCCCGAAACGCGGTTCATCGGAGAAATCCTCCGCCAGACGGCGCAGCAGATCCGGTTCTTCATCAAACATATTTTCCAGATAAACGGTCAGAGCAGGATATTCTGCAAGCAGACGGCGCCAGTAGGCGCTGTTTTTTTTGAGCCAGTCCTCCCGGTAGCTTTCCAGACGGAAATTGGCAATATGGTTCGTGTGAAAAATGACGGCGCGCACGCCGAGGCGCATGGCAATGTCCATACTCTGCCGGACTCGGACATCGGAGGCGTGGAAGATCAGCGGGTCCTGGCTGTCGATGCAGATATCCAAAAAGGCTCCGTGTAAGGTGTCGTCCCTCCTGTCGCGCGGAAGGGCGGTGTAAAAGTCAATGAGGGCATCGACTTTTTGGGGATCATCCAGAACGTAGGGCAGGAAGAAATCATTGTATTCAAATCCTGCGTCATACTGTCTGGAAAATGCCAGAAAAGCATCGATCTGCTCCGGTTTGGGAATGCAGTATAATTTTTTCATCTGCTACACCTCCTTGATGGACGTAAGGGCACGGGAATCATCACGGATTCCGGTGATTTCATAGGTGGTGACGGTGTTGACCTTGCCTTTTAAGTGCAGAGATCCCACAAGAGAGCCGGTCACGCGGTCAGCAACCTGTTCCCATACGGATTCACTCACGAGAATCTGTCCGGCTTTTGCGCTTCCCTCCAGACGGGAAGCCGTATTTACGGTATCGCCGATGGCGGTATAGTCCATCCGGCTTTTCGAGCCGATGTTGCCGACAATCGCGTCGCCGCAGTTGATCCCGACACCGAAACGTACCGCTTTGCCGTAGCGCTTCATGTATTTGTCGTAGAGATAATCTGCACTCCGGGATAACTCAACGGCGGCACAGACCGCGCGGAATACATAGTCATCGAGATCGCGCGGAGCGTTGAACACAGCCATCGCGGCGTCTCCGATAAACTTGTCGAGGGTTCCGTCCCAGTGAGCCACAGCATCTGCGACCAGTGAGAGATACTCGTTTAGAATCTCCACGACTTGCTCCGGTGCGAGCGACTCAGAGATGGTGGTAAATCCGCGGATGTCGACGAAAAGAACGGCAATATGGCGGCGGGCACTGATCGCAGTCAGTTCCGCAGCGGATTTTTCCGAGATCGCATCGACAACGCTGGAGTCCACGTACATTTTAAAGGTTCCTTCCATCTGCCTGCGGGCACGGCGGTTTAAAATCATCTGCTGTGCCAGAATGAGGATGGTTTCCAGGACAAGAAACAGCAACGGTGTCAGCAGCAGAAAATGATAGCCCTGCTGGTTTAAAATATAAAGCAAAACCACGGTTAAGGACAGAAATACCACATTGGTGATACATACAATGCGTGAGCGGCGGCTGGTCACGCCGAGATAAAATCCGGCAATTAAAAATGCATAGAAAGCAGACTGAAACAGAATGCTTACATTGCGCACCGTCTTTTGATTCAACAGCGCCTGAACGATATCTGCCTGCATGGATACTTCCTGCTGGTTCTGTTCCGGGTGAAGGAATGCGGAGAGCGTGCTCTGCGAAGAGGACTCATATTCACCGATCAGAACGATGTTGCCAGCGATCATCGCGGGATCATAATTTCCCGATAACAGGTCGTCCAAAGAGAGAATCTGATCAGAACTTTCATCATCGACAGAGTTAAAGTGGAAGAGTTCATCCGAATTCAGATCCGGAAGCGCATAATCGCTGCCGATGGAATCCTGATACAGCTTATAGACTGCGGCAGAAAAACTGTCGTATTCTTCCTGTTTGTAGGTTACCGTGAGAGCCGCATTGCGGATAATGCCGTCCGGAGACTGCTGTGTCGCGTTGGAGACACCGATGGTGACACAGGAAAGCAGGGCATTGTACGGAAAAAGAAGATCAGAGGCTTCCTTGGCTTTGTTGTCCCTGGAGAATTCCATGGGATTTGCATTTTCATCGAGCCTGTTTTTCAGCGTACCGCCATCGGAAGCAGTGCTGCCATCTGCAAGTGTACTGCGATCGGAAGACGTGCTGCTGGCTGCCAGTGTATTGCTATCGGCAAATGTGTTGTATTCAGAAGCCGTTCTGCTGCTGCCCGGGATAGGAGAGTCCGGCAGCTCCGGCAATTCGGAATCTGATGTCTCCAGCAGCTCGGAATCCGAACGTGCGGGGGCTGCGGCAGAGCCGGAGGGCTGATTGTAGACCGCCGTTGCTGCGGCAACGACATTCCCGGCAGCTTCGCAGGCTTCTGCGAGCAGCTGATTATCCGTACTGTTGTCGGAGCCTTCGGACAAATCGACGTCCAGTCCGATGACCGCGGCTTCTGTCATGGATAATGTCTCCACGGCATTGGCGAGGTCAGTTCTGCTCCAGTCTCCGCTGTCAAGGGAGACGATGGTAATACGGGTGTCTGCACTTAAAAAGCGGTTGTGGTCGTAGATCCAGTTGGTCACCTGCTGATCCAGATCGGACAACGGACCGAAATAGGAGAACAGACCTGCCGCTGTTCCAAGCGCAAGTGCGGTGAGAAGCGTAAGCACACGCCTTAATCTATGAGCCGGCATACAACGGCCTCCTTATTTGTCTTTGGTGTTCAGCTGAATGTACTCGCGGTTCAGCTTTTCTAAGGAAGAACTTAAATATTTTAACAGTTCCCACACATAATCGGCATCTTTTTTGGAGATGGCGTCAAAGGTGCGGACATCCAGCTTCTGGATGGTATTGTAGATCGGATTCCTGCGATAGCGGAATACAAACTTCTTATCGTCCGGCTCAATGCGGTCCAACATATTGTTGAGACGGTTGTTAAGCGCGAGCAGAAGACGGTAGGTGATGGACGGAGCGTTTAACAGCAGCTTCGGGAAGTCGTCTTCCTTGATTTCCAGAACGGTCACTTCCTCGGAATTGGCAATGATCGTGGCGGAACGCGGCTTGCTCTCAAGCAGTGACATCTCGCCGAAAAAGCTTCCTTCCGGCATGCAGCCTAACGACTGGACGTTGTCGGAGAAAGAATTGATGATGATCTCGACGCTGCCCTTCAGCAGAATATACATGGTATGACCGGCTTCCCCTTCGCGGCAGATCGCCTGTCCGTTTTTGTAGGTTACGGTAGATCCGCATTTTTTGAGTAAATCGATATCCATAAACTCCTCCTTTGTTCCCTGTGGAAAATATTCAGATCAAATCTTAATGTCATTTTAGTATAATAGTACTGGGTGTGTAAGAGATGTTTTCGGTGTGAAGATTATGTGAAAGAGAAGGGATTTTCCGATAGAAAAAGCAGGACGGGGCGCGAAATTCACCCGCATAGAGTGAATTTCGCGCCCCATCCTGCTGTCTGTGAGAAGACGAATTGATTTATTTGGCAAGAAGCATCATGATCTTGTTGCTGCGCTCCACGAACTTGCTCATGGCATCGACGGACAACGGTTGGTTGGACAGCATTGCCAGGTCATAGAGCTGCTCGCAGAACATCGGAACGTTCTCGGAATCCTTGTGCTCGAAAATGTATTTGACCAGTGCATGGTTCGCGTTTAAGGTTAAGGTCTGGTCTGCGGCGAACATATTCGGGTCCATACCGCCCATGCCGCCCATAGCGTACATCTTCATCATATCCTGCATACGTCTGCCTTCCTCGGAGAGAGTGATGATGGAAGCAAGATTCTCATTCTTTAACTTCTCCACCTTGACGGTCAGCTTGTCGTTGCCAAGTGCCTTTTTAAACAGGTCGGTCAGCGTGTCGGTCTCTTCCTTTAAATCAGTGGCATCGTCTGCATCCTTTAAGGAGTCTGTGACATCCGCATCGATTCGCATGAATTTATAATGCTCGTTGCGCTGCTCTAACTGGGAGATGAAGGAGGTATCGATGTTGTGGTCTAAGATCACAGCGTCCATTCCCTGCTCCTTGAAGAGCTTGATGTACTGTCCCTGTTGTACCTTGTCGGTCACGTAGTAGATGACCTTGCGCTCGTCCTTTTCCTCTTCGGAATCGTCCTTTGCATCAGCATCCTCTGTGACGGAATTGCCGTCCTTGTCAACAACATCGGAAGCAGCATCGGCGTCTTCCTTTTTCTCCTCTTCTTTTACGAGAAGCTCCGGAAGGGTAAGGTACTTGTCATCCAGATTCTTAAAGAGGATATAGTCGTTCATCTTGTCGCAGAACTTGGTGTCTTTTAAGCAGCCGTATTTGATAAACGGACTGATGTCATCCCAGTATTTCTCGTAGGATTCCTTGTCTGTCTTGCACATGCCGATGAGCTTGTCAGCCACTTTCTTCGTGATGTATTCCTCAATCTTCTTGACGAATCCGTCATTCTGCAGAGCGGAGCG
>ERZ825324.1314-NODE-1314-length-30366-cov-20.106001_pt1 | contig 30366 bp, 21 predicted proteins | sample MGYA00519859_ERZ825324 | MGnify/ENA primary metagenome ERZ825324 (study PRJEB31778, sample SAMEA3449198) | human gut metagenome | biome: human gut; feature: human-associated habitat; material: faeces | place: United Kingdom | collected 2010/2012 ... | reverse complement strand
TTTCAGACTGAACACGGCTTATCAGCCCTTGATTTTCCATTCTTTCCAGCATCGTCGTAAGAGATGTTATCGCTAATCCGCATTTGACCGAGAGTGACCTGATCGAGATTCCATCCTCCTGCCACAGCACATAAAGAATGCGCCCCTGGGCTCCATTGAACGCATCAATATTCTTTTCGCTGAGAATCTTCTCAAAGATTCGGTCTCCAAGCTGTTTTATTTTGGTAACAAGAAATCCGCCGTTCATTTTCATGCAAATGCTCCTATATAGTAGTTTGCTTCAAATAATACCATATAGGAGCTTTGCTGTCAAGAGGCTGTATGTCTAAAACATCCGGAGAGTTTTTCATAGCCTGCGCTTTTTGTGTTCTTTCCGCCCGAAAGCATTGACGCACCGCGCCGAATCCTGTATCATGAAGCTGTTCATTCGGCTGTTTCTGCCCGTTTGGGCATTGTGCAACTGCTTTTTCTTATTATGAAAGGAGTCCTTTCCTCATGGCGATGAATCTGACCCAGAAAATCCTGTCCGCGCACCTGCTCAGCGGTGAACTGATTCCCGGCTCGGAAATCTCCATCCGCATTGACCAGACGCTGACGCAGGATTCCACCGGCACGATGGCGTACCTGCAGTTCGAGGCGATGGGCGTCAAGCGTGTCAAGACAAAGAAGTCCGTGGCGTACATTGACCATAACACGCTGCAAACTGGCTTTGAAAACGCGGATGACCACTATTACATCCAAACGGTGACGAAAAAGCATGGCATTTACTGCTCTAAGCCCGGCAACGGTATCTGCCATCAGGTACAGCTGGAGCGCTTCGGCGTGCCGGGCTACACGCTGCTCGGCTCGGACAGCCATACGCCCACGGGTGGCGGTATTGGGATGCTTGCCATCGGCGCGGGCGGACTGGACGTTGCGGTCGCGATGGGCGGCGGCGCGTATTATCTGGCGTGCCCGCGTGTCGTCGGCGTGCGCCTGCATGGCAAGCTGTCCTACGGCGTTGCGGCGAAGGATATTATTCTGGAAGTCCTGCGCCGGCTGACCGTCAAGGGCGGCGTCGGCAAGGTGATGGAGTACATCGGCGACGGCGTGAAAACGTTGAGTGTCCCGGAGCGCGCGACGATTACGAACATGGGCGCGGAACTCGGCGCGACGACCTCCATCTTCCCGTCGGATGAAGTGACCCATGCGTTCCTCAAAGCGCAGCAGCGCGAGCAGGACTTCGTGCCGCTGTCCGCAGACCCGGATGCGGCGTATGACGAAATCCTTGACATTGATTTGACCGCGCTTGAACCGCTCGTCGCGAAGCCCCATATGCCTGACATCGTGGAAACCGTCAAGCAGTGCGGCCCAATTAAGGTCGATCAGGTGTTTATCGGTTCCTGCACCAACTCCTCCTATACGGATATGATGCGTGTTGCCCGCATTTTGAAGGGCAAGACTGTGCACCCGGACGTGAGCCTGGTCATCGGCCCCGGATCGAAGCAGGTGCTGACGATGCTGGCACGCAACGGCGCTTTGGCGGACATGATTGCGGCGGGCGCGCGCATTCTGGAATCCGCCTGCGGGCCGTGCATCGGCATGGGGCAGTCGCCGCGCACGAACGCCGTCTCCGTTCGCACGAACAACCGCAATTTCTACGGCCGCAGCGGCACAAAGTCCGCCGGTATTTACCTGGTCTCCTGCGAGACGGCGGCTGTCACGGCGCTGACTGGCGTGCTGACGGATCCGCGCTGCCTTGACATTGACCTCGACATCCCGATGCCGGAAACGTACACCGTCAACGACAATCTGGTCATCCCTCCGGTCGCGCCGGGCGAAGAGGACACGGTGGAGGTTGTCCGCGGCCCGAACATTCAGCCCTTCCCGCTGGGAAAGCCGCTGGCGGATGCGATTTCCGGCAAGGTGCTGCTGAAGATGGAGGACAACATCACCACCGACCACATTGCGCCGTCGGACGCGAAGCTTCTGCCGTTCCGCTCGAACGTGCCGTACTTGTCGGACTTCTGCCTGACGCCCGTGGACGCGACGTTCCCGGCGCGCGCGAAGAAGGAAGGCGGCGGCATCCTCGTTGCGGGCATGAACTACGGGCAAGGGTCGAGCCGCGAACACGCCGCGCTTGTCCCGCTGTATCTGGGTATCCGCGCTGTCGTCGCGAAGTCGTTCGCCCGTATTCATCAGGCGAACCTCATCAACAATGGCATTCTTCCGCTGACGTTCCAGAATGAGGCGGATTACGACCGCATCGCGCAGGGCGACACGCTGAGCCTGCCGAACGTCCGCGAGACGGTGGAAAGCGGCAGCGACACGTTCGTGCTGCACAACGACACAAAGGACGAGGATTACATTGTGCTGATGCCGCTGACCGCGCGCCAGCAGGGCTGCATCCTCTATGGCGGACTGCTGAATTATACAAGAGAGAGCGCAAAGGCGGAATAAGATAGTTTGTCCCCCAGAAGTATGGGCTTCCGGGGGATTTTTGGCGTTATTGTTTCAGGGGGAATAGAGAGGCTTGCGAAAATCTGCTGCTTTTGCTACAATCAAGGGGGAAGGAGGCTGCCCTGATGAAAAATATCAAGTACACCGTCACGCATCCTATCTTTGTGTTCATGAAGAAGCATTTTTGCCCGCACTGCAAGGCAGCACTCACAGTGGAAACGGCGCATCATTTGGTGAACTCCCGTTCCGAAGAAGCAAAGAACTACGATTTTTCCACGGAAGACGGCAGGATGATTGGCACAGTTGACTTCCGCAATCCGTATTTTTCCTGCCCGAACTGCCATGCGGAGTTTTCGGTGGAAGAATTGTGGAAAAAGGAGAAAGGAAAAAGGGCAAGCAGATAACGCAGGAAAATTGAAAAATGCCCCCGGAGGCATGGCTTCCGGGGGCATTTTCATATTATAGGTACTTCTTGAATACTTTCTTGAATTTCAGTGACATCTCCATCATCCAGTCAAACTGTGCATTCCACGCGCTGCGATTGTCAAAATCGACCTGTCGTGTCAGCATAATGCGGCTTGCTTTCTTTTCTGGAAGTTCCCGCCAGTCAAGCGTAACGCCCAATTCCTGCTCAATGGCATTCTGTTTTTCAAATAACTGATGATAAAGATCCTTGTCGCCGCGAATATACAGTTCAACAACAAGCAGATTTTCTGTTTTAACCGCGCGTAAGCAAATATCATAAACAGATGAGCCAATGCTCAGGTGCATCCACATTTTGTTTGATGCTTTTCGCTTGCCAAATTGCCTTGCGAACTGCGCGTTTGCATACGCATATTCATTGAAGGCTGTCCAGTAATCCAAGCGGAACAGCTGGCTTTCTGTCTGCTGCTGATTTTTCTTGACGCTCTTAATCCAGTCATTCGGCTTCTCAATCACGCTGAACTTCACCGCAGGATTGGAGCTGCCGACTTTATACAGGTGGATTTCGCACAGGAAGAAGCCGATGTCATCATCCGTGTGGTTATTCAGCCACTCAATCGCCGCACGGTGTTCCTCGCGTGCGTGCTTTACCACCCAGATAATCGTCTGCGCATCTTTTCCGGCGGCGTAAGTGATGAGCTTGCCCAGATGGTCGTGGTTGGTATCCTCCAGCTGGTTTTCGATGATAACCTTCTGCCCCGTTGCAATATCGGTCGCGATAATATCCACGCTGAAATCGCCCACAGCAGATTCTGTTCCGTCGACTGCAATTTCCATGCCGATTTCATTGCCCAGAATCGCGATGTTCTCATCCTTCGCCAGCCACGGCGTAAAATCCAGTGCTTCATGCGGCCAAACCTTCCGCAAATCCTGCACTTCGGTCAGAACTTCAAGCTGCTCCATAGGGCATACCTCCTTTTGTGTGCGGCATATAGCGGGCGCTTATCTTATGATAGCAGATAGGCAGGGAAACGTCAATCGCAAGTATGTTTTTTTCGCAGCAAAACAGCCGGGGACTGCTTTTCCAGCAATCCCCGGCTTTCGTAATCCCAATGAACCCTTACTTGACTTCCAGCAGGTTCTTGCATTCCGCGAATGCGCGGCGGCCAATGATTTCAATCGTCGCGGGCAGGGTTACGCTCTTGAGCTTCGTGTTGCCCTCAAACGCCTGCGCGCCGATTTCCACCACCGGCAGACCCGCCACCGTGTTCGGAACGGTCAGCGTCGATGCCGTGCCGTTGTACTTGACGACCACAATGCCCGTCGAGTCGTCACGAACCGCGAACACGAAGTCGCCTGTCACGGTGAATGCCTTGTTGACAGATTCGAGCTCCGTATTGCCGGACAGCGCCTTAATCGTGATGGTGTAGTCGCCCGGCTGCAGCAGCTTCAGACCCGGCACCGTGTAGTTCAGCGCCGCCGTTTCGCCCAGCAGCGCAGCCGTGCCATCCGGCGTGGTCAGCAGCAGCTGATACTTCGTTGCGCCGCCAGCAGCCGTCCACGTCACCGTCAGGTCCTCGCCCTGCTTCGCGGCAGGAACGGTCACAGTCAGCGGATCGTCAGTCACATACAGCGTCAGGGACTGCGCCGGGGAAAGTTCGCCAGCGGTCGTTCCGTAGTAGGGCTTGAACTGAATCGTGCGGACACCGTTGCCGCTGCCCAGAGAGGCGAAAGCACGCTCGATAACCGTCACATCGCCAGTCGTCGGATAGCTGGTATTTGCCTTGCCGTCCACATACAGGACGACCTTCGTCGCGTTCTTGGTGTTGACCGTGAACGTCACCGGCACATTCAGCTTCACGCGGCTGGGATTCATGGTGAAGTTGACGACTTCCGGCTTGTTGACCACGGTCGTCGTCAGTGTAATCGTGTACGCCTTAAACTTTTCGCCCGCGGTCGTGCCGTTGTAAGGCTGGAACTGAATCGTACGGACGCCGCCATTATTCCCCAGCGACGAGAACGACATCGTGAACTCGTACTTCGACATGCTGGTCGTTACGTCCTCAAAGCGGCGGTTCACCTGCCCATCGACATACATCAGCAGCTTCGTTGCGTTGTCCAGATAAACAGTGAATTTAATCTGCTCGCCCAGCACCGCGGTTGTCTTGTCAATCTTGACATTCGCAATCACGGGGGCAGCAGACGAACCGCTCGCCAGGGAAATGGTGGTTGCGGTGGTCTTGTCGCCGCCGACTGCGCCGTTGTAGGCTTGGAACGCAATGGTACGCTTGCCCCCGTTGTTCCCCAGCGAAGAGAACGCCATGGTGAAGGTGTATTCCGTCATGTCAGGGGTGATGTTCTCGAAGCGGCGGTTGACACTGCCGTCGATGTACATCAGCACCTTCGTGGCGTTCTTGATGCGCAGGGTGAAGGTGATATTTTCGCCCAGCGTCGCGTTCGGATTGCTGATTTTCAGCAGCTCAACCCGCGGCTTGTTCGCCACGCTGATGGTAATCGTCTTGGTGTCGGACATAGCGCCGGGCGTGTTGCCATTGTAGGGCTGGAACGCCACCGTGCGCACGCCGCCGTTTGAGCCGAGCGTCGAGAAGGACATCTGGAATGTCGTTGCGCCGTCCTTCACGTCGTAGATGTAGCGGTTCAGCTTGCCATCAATGTAGACACGCATCTTCGTCGCGTTCTTGGTGTTGATGGTGAAGGTGATGGTTTCGTTTAAATCAACCGTGGATTTGTTCAAACTCCAGCTGGTCACGGTCGGCTTGTTCGGGCTTTCGTTTGCGACAGTCACAACACGTTCGGAGGTCTTTTCACCCGCCGTCGTGCCGTTATAGGCTTGGAACGCAATGGCGCGCTTGCCCCCATTGCTTCCCAGCGACGAGAAGGACATGGTGAAGGTGTATTCCGTCATGTCGGGGGTGATGTCCTCGAAGCGACGGTTGACGCTGCCGTCGATGTACATCAGCACCTTCGTGGCGTTCTTGACGCTCAGGGTGAAGGTGATGTTCTCGCCCAGACCCACGGTCGTCTTGTCGATATTCTTTACCGTTACCTGCGGCTTGACAGACGGCTTCGTCAGCGTAATCGTTTGTTCAGCGGACTTTTCGCCGGGTGTATTGCCGTTGTAGGCTTGGAACGCGATGGTGCGATTGCCCCCGTTGCTCCCCATCGAGGAGAAGGACATGGTAAGCGTCGACGTGTCGGTGGGCACGTCGTAGATGTAGCGGTTGACGCTGCCGTCAATGTACATCAAAATCTTGGTGGCATTCTTCGTGTGGATGGTGAAGGTGATATTCTCGCCCAGCTCCGCCGTCGCCTTGTCCATTTCGAACGTCGGTTTGCCCGGAATAATCACATCCGCGCGGTCGATGTTTTCGAGGTCATCCGGCACGTCCGTAGGCGCGGGGGTCGACGCGGGTTCCTCGGTCGGCACGACAACGGGTTCCTCGGTCGGCACGACAGCGGGCTCTTCAGTCGGCACGACAGCGGGCTCTTCGGTCGGCACGACAGCGGGCTCTTCGGTCGGCTCAACAACGGGTTCCTCGGTCGGCACGACAACGGGTTCCTCGGTCGGCACGACAACAGGTTCTTCGGTCGGCACGACAACGGGCTCTTCGGTCGGCACGACAACGGGCTCTTCCGTCGGCTCAACTACAGGTTCTTCCGTCGGCACGGGCGTGGGTGCAGGGGTCGGCACGGGTTCTTCCGTCGCAGCCGCAAGCACCAGCAGGGCACAGGGCATTTCCACGCCGCTCGCGAAAACACCGGTGTGACGCTGATTCTCAATGCCCTCTTCCGGCACAGGATGCACTGCATCCGCCGCCAGATAGCCATATGCAACGCCAGCCGTCTGGTCATACACGCAGACGGAAATCCGTTCATTCAGCTGACCCTTCTGCGGACGATGCGTCACATACACCACGCCGGTTACCCGGCCAACCAGCTCATCGCCCGTCGGATTCAGGTACAGCTGTGCGCTGCTGAACGTCGCGGCAAAGCCGGAGTCAAAGAACTCGTTATCCAGCACGGAGCGGCTGTAATCTACGGCTGCTTCGTCCACGATTTCGGGTGCTTCCGTTGCTTCAGGAACATCCGTCGCTTCGGGGATTTCCGTTGCTTCGGGAACATCCGTCGCTTCGGGGATTTCCGTTGCTTCGGGAACATCCGTCGCTTCGGGGATTTCCGTTGCTTCGGGAACATCTGTCGCTTCGGGGATTTCCGTTGCTTCAGGAACATCCGTCGCTTCGGGGATTTCCGTTGCTTCGGGAACATCCGTTGCTTCCGGTGCTTCCGTCGGCACGACCTCAACCGTTTCCGTCGGCGGAGTTTCCGGCTCTTCTGCAGCCGCCGTCAGCACTGTTCCCATACTGCCCGTCACCATGAATACAGCCAGCAGGAAAGACAATGCCTTTCGCATCCACTTTTTGTCCTTCATCGTCCTCACTCCTTGTTCCGTGCAATCTTCCGGCACGACGTATGGTTGTGCCAATGGCAAGCGATTGCTGCTTTCCATCTTTCTTTTCGCGGCGAGCCGCAGTGCTCCCGGTGGATATAGCAATCTCTTTCCCAATTCCAGCTATATTGTAACAAATTACAAGTCGGCTGTCAATACTTACCGCGCAGAAAGCCGCATTTTATACGAAAATCAAGGCACTTTCTCTGCATCTGTCTCGCGGAACTGATTTTTCCATTGCCGAATTGCCGTGGTCGGCAAATCAATTTGCGTCTCCCATGCGGAACAGATGCGCTCCTCCAGCACATCCAAATTTCCGCCGCGGGGCAGGACGGGCAGATTCGTGTCCTTCGCGATTTCACTTGCGCGGTTGTCTACCGCCAGAATCAGGCTTCGGCAGCCCATGTTCATTGCGTGGATGCCGCCGTGCAGCCGCGTGCCAACGTAGTCAATCCCGCCTGATGCCAAAAGCGCCGTGTAATCTCGCAGATTCGGCTGAATCAGGTGCAAATTCTGCGTCACGCGCGCATCCATCTGGCGCAGGCAGGCGTAGTCCTCAACGGCTTGCAGCCACACATACACCTCGCGATAGTGCTTTTGCAGCATGGTCAGCATCTGCGCATCCTGCTCCGGGCTGCTGCGGTAGTCCGTCAGCGTTGTCACGACGCGCTCCGCCTTGTGCGTCGGAATCTGCGCGCATTTGTCGTCTGTCAGCCCCCACATTGTCGGGCACGCCGTATTCAGCACGTTCGTGATGCCCAGCTTCAGCAGGCGCTGGCGCGTGTATTCGTCGCGCACCGCGTGCAGGTACTGCCCATCCAGCAGCGCTTTTAGAATCCGCTTCGTGTATCCTGTCGGCTCGTCCTGGTATTGATACCACCCCGCACCCAGCAAAATGATATGCGTGCGCTGAAATTTCTCACGAATCAGGCGGAAATTCAGCAGCTCCCGCTTGTGCAAATCGCCGCAGCGCATCATCACCGCGTCCCGCAGGCGGATATTCCACATCCTTTGGCGGCGCATGTCCGAGGAAAGCAGATTCGTCCCGCAGACAAATGCGAAATCCGCATTGCCGACGTGCTTCATCGACACTTTCGACAGCCTGTCCCGAACCGGCACGGCGACGGACAGCTGCACAGGAAAGCAGTCGTGCAGCACATGCTCACAGGCGTTTCGAATGATGAAATCTCCCTGATTCGCTGTTGAGATGGTAGGGTCAAAACGCACAATTTTGCGGCAGTGCTGCATTTCCTGATCGATCATGCCTTCTTCCTCCATTTGCGCAAGAAACTCCGCCCTTTTTCAATCATCCAGCGGTATTCTGCCGTCCGCCCCAGCGCCAGCGTGTACAGGAGCGCTGTCACCGCCGCGCAGGTGATGCCCTTGAGGATAATCCACATCAGCGTATGCCCCATCCGCGCGCACAGCAGCAGCGACAGCGCTATCACCGCGCCGTTGAGCAGCAGCAAGCCGCCCTGCGCCTTGAAATACGCGGCAGCACTGCGCCCGAAGGTGCGATGGAACAGCACTTTCGGCTCATACCAGAAGATGGTGCAGAGCCGCGCCAGCCCTGTTGCGCCGATGATGCCCGCCACGCCGAAGAATTGCCCCAGCAGGATGGACAGCAGGATGTTGACCAGCGCCGTCATAAACATAACGTATTTCATTTGCCGAAAAAGCCCCAGCGTTTCGCGGTACATCCACACAGGCGCGACGATGGTGCTCAGGTAGAACGTGAACAGCACCGCCGCCACTGTCCCTGTATCCATCAGGTATTCTTCGCCCACCCAAATCGGGATGAAATCCTGCACAATCGCGCCGTATGCGGCGACGCAGAAGCCTGTAATCGCCCCGAAGAGGACAATCAGGTTGCGGAACATGGCGTATGACTTTTCCGAATTCTTCTCGGCATTCAGATTTCCCAAGCTGGCGGAAATGCCGGTAATCACGATGGAAACGAACGTTGTCACATACGTCGTCAGCGACGCGTAGTTGGAGTAGTAGCCGACGAACACCGTGCCCAGCATGACGGAAATCAGAATGTTGTCCGTGTTGTTGATGAGTATTGTCGCCAGCTTGTAGAGAAACATGGAGCGGATGTTGTCGTTCAGCTCCTGCTTGCGGTGCATCGGCGCACATTTCTGCTTTTTCCGCAGGAAGGGGTACATCTTGTCCGCTAAATGGCTCAGCACCGCGTTCTGCAGGAGGGTGCAGGCAATCTGAATCAGCAAATAGCCAAGATAGCTGCCCCAAATCAGCAGGCACGCGATCTGCGCCGCATACTGCAACACCAGCGCCACGGCGGAAACCATGTTCTGCAAATATGCCTTCTGGTCGGCCTGAATCAGCGTCGTTTTGTAGATGACCAGATAGGATGCCACGGAGTTCGCCAGGTACAGCACATAGTAGACGATCAGCTGCGCCATCGGCAGCTCACTGCTGATGATGAGCGGCAGGAAGGGGATTACCGCCGCGCCCAGCAGCGCTACCGCCAGCGCAATCAGGCGGTAAATGCGACGATAATAGCCCAGCAGGTGCTGGATTTCGCCCGTGTCGCCCCGGTGCAGCGGTGCGTACAAGCTGTACACCAGCACGTTGCCCACGCCCAGCTCCGCCAGTGACAGCATGGCCAGAATGTTGCTGTACAGCCCGTTGACACCCGTATAATCCGCGCCCAGCCGGCGCACAAACACCGTTCGCACGGCAAAAGCCAACAGCAGCGTAACCACCTGCCGTACTGCGCCTACACCGATGTTGCGTGCCGTGTTTTCGCTCCTTGATGCTGTGTTCATGATTCCTCTCCGCCTGTTTCGCCCGTCTGCTCCTGCGCCGCGTCCTCCGGCTGCGTGTTAAACGTCAGGCGCAGTTTTTCCGGCGGCACAGTGCATCGCCACCTGCGCTTCTTCTGGCTGCGCGCATTTGCCTGCTGATCAGGCGTGTCCTCCGCGTCCGGCTGCCACTTGCCCAGCAGCCCCAAAAACAGTATGTTCAGGAAAACGCCCTCCGTGTTGATGCACAGGAAATACAGCAGGAAAACGCCCAGCACATACAGCAGCCGCGCCTTGGCAAATTTGGTGCGGATACCGCGGTACGTCAGCCACAGCCAAACTGCCGGGAGAATCAACCCTGTATCCATGACGAAGGCGGCAAAGCCGTTGGAAATGTTCTGCACCCTGTGTTCCAGCAGGATTTCCGCCTTCCGCTCCGAGAAAACGCCCTGTCCCGCAATGGGGGATGCCAGCCCGATTTCAAAGCCGCTGAAGGTGTCGTTCCACCGCGTGTAGAATGAACCGCCGGAATTTCGCCCGATAATCTTGTTTTCCACCACGCCCGTGACGGACTCGATGACAAACAGCAATACCAGCCCAACGAACGCCGCCATCTTGATGCTGCGCGCCATTTTCCCGCCCTTTTTGCGGAATGCCACCGTCAGCAGCACAACGCCCAGACAAATGAAGCCTGTTGTGGACAGCGTGCTGAGGATGGTGACGATCAGCAGCGCAATTGCCCAGCAGTATTTCTTCTTGCTCATGCCCATGCGCGTTTCGTCGCTCATCAGGAACAGCAGCGCGAAGTTCAGGAAAATCTGGTGGCTGCCCGGCTCGTTGAACATACCCGCATTGCGGTGGAAAACCGGGATGTTCAGCCAGCCTAAGGTGAAATAAGGCGTCAGATAAAATCCGTTGACGCTGGAAACTTCGTAGTGCAGCAGCGGCAGCGGCAGCGACAGCAAATCGCCGATGACGAAGGAAATCAGGCTGATGACCGCCTCTGCCAGCATGACTTTGGTATACAGCCGCATATACGTCCGATACCCGATGCAGCTTTGCAGAACCAGCACATAGCCGATGTTGCAAAGCCAAATGACAATATCGTTGATGTGGATGCCGTTCTGCGGGTTGACGAAGCTCGTCAGCAGCAGCGCCGCCGTCAGCAGCAGCGTCAGGCGTACATTCTGGACGCTGATTTTCGGATGATGCGCCCGCGTCAGCAGCAGAATCGACGCAATCAGCATGGCTGCCATCAGCGGCATCCGCAGCACCTGAAAATACAGCGAGCCCATGCCCAGCACGCCAATCAGCACGCAGAGTGCATCCACATGGTTCTTTGTGATTCGGAATTTCATCGTGCAATCTCCGTATAAATCTGATGCAGTATCTCCAGATTCTTCTGCGCATCATGCGTTTTTCCGGCATGTTCTCGCCCGGCGCGCGCCATCTGCGCCGCTTTTTCCGGATGCGCGAACATCTCGCAGATATCATATGCCAGCAAATGCGGGTCGTCTGCCGGATAAATCAGCCCTTCCACGCCGTGCGTCATCAGGCAGCGCACGCCGCCGACATCCGACGCAATGCATGGCACGCCAAGCAGCATCGCCTCGCCCAGCGAATTGGGGGAGTTTTCAATGCTCGACGGCAGCACAAACACCTGACTTTTTAGATACCGCTCCTTCATTTGCTGTGCATTCAGGCTTCCGGTAAAAACAACATGGTCGTAGAGGTCGTTTTCGCGCAGCAGACGATGGATGTACCGTTCATAGGCATTGCGCGCAAGCGGCGGAATGCGCCCATAGTCCTTGCGCCCTACATAGAGCTTGACATCGGGATAGCGCTTGCGGACAATCGCCAGCGCCTGCAATAGCAGATGCAGCCCCTTGAGTGGCACATGCGCCTGACTGCAGAAGAGACTGTGCGGCTCGCAGCTGTCCAGCGACCATTCGCCGGTGTAGAACTCGTCCCGCAGCGTTTCGTTGTTGAAATGATAGGCCGCCTGCGGGGCAAGCTCCGCCATGCAGGCAGCATCCCAGTCGGTGCGCCCGATAACGTGCCGCACCCTGCGCAGGGCTTCCTGTTCATACTGCCCGACGCGGCGGTAGATTGCTTCCTGCCGGACGATATTGCCCTTCACCAAGTCCTTCAGCGTGTGCCCGTAGCAGACGTGTTCCGGCAGATAAGCGCGATAATGCTCCGCGTATATGGACAGAAGCCCCTGAATGGAAATTACAATCCGCTCGCGCATCCCCAGGTGTTCCGCCGCATCAACCATGGCCAGCGTGTGCTGATTTTCCGTGCCCCAGAGGTGAATGACATCCGGCTGCTCTTTGCGCAGGATTTCCTCCAGCTGCCGGGTGTAGGCTTCGCCGCACCGCTGCGTAGGGCGTGTGGGGTTGACAAGCCCGTAATAGCGGTAGCCGTCCACTTCGCCCGTCAGCGCTTTCGGCGCGTCAAACACATACGTCAGCGCCACATCCGGCAGCTGCGTCAGCCGCCGCGACAGCCCGACCAGCCAGCCCACGATATACACCGGGGGAAGCGATTCTTTTTCCGCAATGGCAGGGAGGATAATATTCCCCATCCACATGACCTTCACGCTTCAGCCCCTCCTTTCACTTTGCGCTGTGCGGCATGGTTATTCCACCGCGCCCCGCGTCAGAAAATCCCGCAGCTTTTCCCGCTCCTGCGCCTGCGATTGGCAGTAGCGCGCAATGTTGCGCACATAGCGGTCATGCACGGCTTCATCCAGCAGCCTTTCCGGCGCAAAATCCGCCATGCTGGATACCGTTTTGCCCAATTCGTTTGCTTCCACCATTTGCAGCGTCCCGCAGCGGCTGCCCACAATCGGCACGCCCCGGAAGAGAATATCGAACACAACGCCGCTGCTGTGCAGGGAGTAATTCTCCGAATAATTTAGGATGCAGTAGCGGCATTGGCGAATCGCCTCGTCATACGCCGCTTCGGACAGGTATTCCAGCCGCAGCTCGATGTTCTTCGCCCCCGCGCAGACTGCCCGCAGTTCCGTTTCCAGCGGCGCTTCCTGCACCCGACCCGCAATCAGCACCCGATACGGCGTGTTCCGCAGCTGTTTTGCCGCCTCAACGACGCCCTTGTCCGACGTAATCAGCCCGACCATGCCGAAATCATAGCACTTCTGCGCATACGGCACAGGCGGCTGCATCGTTCCTGTGCTGATGTAATCGGACACGACGCACATCGGCCGCCCATACGCCGCGCCAATGGCTGCATTGGGGCAGATAACGCCGCTGATTTTCCGCCTGCACAGCGCATACAGCCCCCGCTTCAGCAGCGAATTGACGCCGTCGGTGCTGTACTGGATGGCGTAGACCCGCGTTTCTTTCTTCTTGAACAGTGCAAGCCCCAGATACGCTGTTGCGACGGCGCTGCACTGGAGGACAATCACGTCATCCTGCGCTTCCCGCAGCAGCGCGCGCACGTTCTGGAACACGGCGCGTTTGTTACGCACCGCCGAACTGCCCACGATGTAATCATGCGGCAGACGAATCAGCTTGTCCCCGAAGCGGTCGCCGTACACCGGCCCGCCCGCAATGCGCACATCCATCTCCGCGCCGAACAGGTCAAGATAATTCTGCGCGACGGTGAAATAATGCCCAGCGGCAATGCCGTCTGTGCTGGTGCTCCGTACATCTGCCACAATCAGCCGCATGATGGTTCGTTCCTTTCGCCGCTTTTCTGCATTGCCTTGCTGTAAATCGCCATCAGCTGACGATAATTTGCTTCCGCCGTGAAATTCTCCTGATACGTTTTCAGCGCGCCTTCGCTGACGGATTCCGCGTGCTGCAGCCGATTGAGCGTCTGTGCCAGCTGCTCCGCCGAGTCCGCCGGAAACTTGAAGCCCGTCACGCCGTCCGAAATCAGGGAACCCGCGTTGCCTAAATCCGAGCAAATCACCGGCGTGGCGGCGCTGAAGGCTTCCACAATTGTCATCGGGAAGCCTTCATACCACTGCGTTGGCAGAATCAGCGCCTTGGACTGCCCCATCAGCGCCCGTGCCGCCGAATTTGGCACAAAGCCGCGCAGCTCCACCTGCTTCAGCTTTTCCCGCGTCAGATATTCGCGGCACCATGCTTCCTCCGGCCCTGTACCGCAGATGATCAGCTTCATGCCCCCGCCTGAACGCTCGTAGCGCGCCCACGCCTCCAGCAGCAGCCGGATGCCCTTGAGCGCATCCAGCCGCCCGATGTACACCACCTGATTTTCGCGCGCCGCGTATGGCACAATCGTCTCCGGCGGTTCCACAAAGTTCGGCTTTACGGACACGTTTTCCGGCGGAATCTGCTCAAGCGCCAGCAGCTTCTGCCGGTTGAAGTCCGTCAGGGTGATGTAATGCAGGCGGCTGTACGTTTTGAGGGCGCGGTGCAAACGTGTGCTGAGCACGCAGAGCACCGTCTGCAGGCGGCTGCCGCGGTAGCAGCGGTGCTTCACCGCGCAGTGCAGCCCCTTTTTCGTGCAGTCCTCGCAGATATGGCCGTCGCGGTAGAAAAGCGCGTTCGGGCAGAGCAGACGGAAGTTGTGCACCGTCTGCACCACGGGAACGCCCTCGCGCAATGCCGCGTAATACACTGCCGGACCAATCAGCGGCAGCGTGTTGTGCACATGCACCAGCGAAATCCGGTTTTCGCGGATGCTCCGTCGAACCTCGCGGTATGTACGGATGCTGAAAAACATCCCCAGCGCACTGCGGATTTTCTCCAGCGCTCCCATGCGCGAAATTTCCTCGTTCCGCCGCACATACAGCGCCGCAGCGTGACCGTGCGTTTCCAGCAGGTGCTTCTCGTTCGCCACAACGACATCCTCGCCGCCGGGAACCTGATAATAGTCGTGTACCAGCAGTACAGCGGGCTGTTTTGTCGCTTGCTGCATTTACTTTCTCCTGATGGTCGCGTTCCAGATGAATTTCAGATTCGTGCTCCAGTAGCGCTGGAATAGCCGCTTCGGGTCTTGCATCAGGCGATAGAGCCATTCCAGGCTGTGCTTCTGCATCCATAACGGGGCGCGCCTCACGTTGCCCGAAAAGAAATCAAAGCCCGCGCCGACGCCAATCATCAGCCCATGCACACGCCCTTGGTGCGCCGCCATCCAGCGCTCCTGCTTCGGCGCTCCCAGCCCGACCCACACAAAATCCGGCTGCGCCTGATTGATGCGCGCCACGGCAAGCGCATCTTCCTCCGGTGTCAGTTCGCGGAAAGGCGGCACGTCTGTACCCGCAATTACCAGCCCCGGATACTCCTGCTGCAGGCGCGCAATCATTTTCTCCTGCACTTCCTGCGTGCTGCCGTAGAAATAATGCCGCCAGCCGTGTGCCGTGGACTGCCGAAAGACCTCCATCATCAGGTCAGGCCCGGTTGTCCGCTGAATCTGCGGATACCCGCGCCGCCGCGCTTCCTGCGCCAGCGGATTGCCATCCGGAATCGCCATCAGACCGCCGTTCTGCACGGCACGGTAGTCCGCATCCTCGTAACTGACGACGGTTGTATGTACATTCGATACGCAGATGTAATCTCCCTGCAATTGATGAATATTCTGCGCCAAATATTTCAGCAGCCAATTCATGTTGATGACAGCAATATTGACCCCTAAAATCGGACAGACCGGAATTTCACGCTTGTCCACTTTGCGGCAGTATTGCGCTGCTCCTTCGTGCGCCGTGGCAAACACCCCTTTCCCCACTTCCCCAGCAAGAAACCTTGATACTATTTCCAGATTCATCTGCGCCATCTGCTTGCGCCTTTTCCCTTCTGGCGTCCGCTCATTCTACTTAGCGTAGCGCTGCTACGCTGCGTTCCATTCACGTTAGCCAGAATGAAAAATTCGCCGCGCATCTTGGCGCATTCTTATCTGGGAATAGTATGAATCATAAATTACCATTTTCATTATAACGCAAACATCAGTAATTTGCAAGCATTTCCATTTCAGACGATGAAGAAATTTCCTTTTTTTCTGCGGATGAATTGCCGCCCCGCATTCGTTCTTTCATTAGCATACCAATGCGAAAGGAGTATTCTTTATGAAGAACTGTATTTCCCGTTTCTGCCTGCTTGCCTTGCTTCTCCTGATGACCATCGCCCCTGTCCGCGCGGAAATTATCGGGCAGACGACGGAGAACGAGTACATCCACCGCCTGATTGCGGACAACGGGCAGGAACTCTGCTTCGTGTCCGGCGAGAAAGACCCGTACCTTTCCTATGCGGATGTCAACTTCGACGGCATCAACGATGTGGTGATACTGACACAGCGCGGCGCGAGCAATTTCGTCTACCAGTTTTTCATTTTTGATGGCGAACAGTATGTTCTCTGTCCGCTGACGTTCACGAATTACGACCTTGATGCGGAACACAAAATTGTAAGGAGTTCTGTGAACGGCGGCTTGGCGGGCGGCATTCACAGAGAAACGCTGTACCGTTTTGAGGGGACGGAGGCGGTGCTGCTGCGCTGGGCGGTTGGCGAGGAGAAAGAGGACTGGACGTTCGACGCGGATGGTTATACCGTCCGGCACTACAATGATGTGCTGACCCTGCAGGTTTGGGAGCATGATCCGGATATGGACGGCATCCTGATTTTTGAGCAGGATGTATCTACTGAAGATGAAAATGCGCTGAGGGAAGCGTTTCAAGCGGAAAATGACGCGCTCTGGTCGGGCATCCGCTAAGGCACCACCGCATTTGTGCGGTGTCACCTTAAAAAAGTTAGTCACATCGAACGAAACCGCTTGACAATCCGCCGCGCTGGTGCTATCATTCAGATACCCCGATGGGGTATATTGCATTCATCGAAAGGATGAGGGCTGATGACAAAAACGACGCTGAAAATTGATGGCATGATGTGCGGCATGTGCGAGAGCCATGTCAATGACGCAATCCGCAAGGCATTCCCGGCGGTCAAGAAGGTGACTTCCTCCCACGGCAAGGGTGAAACGGTGGTCATTTCCGAAGATCCGCTGGACGAAGCGCAGGTGAAAGCTGCGATTGCCGCGACGGGCTATGATTTCAAGGGCATGTCAAGCGAGCCGTATCAGAAGAAGCGTTTCCTTTTCTTCTGATGGCTTCTTTCGCACAACAAAAAGCAGGGCTGTCTCCGGCGTGGAGGTAGTCCTGCTTTTTGTGTCCTGTGTTAGTTGATTTTTGTTGTGCAGAGGGTTTCGCCTCTGCGGAGGCGACAAGAAAGCATGAAAACAGATGAAGTCTGCGGTCGCCCCTTGCCCCCCTTCGCTATTTCCCCCACTTGATATGCTTCATGTGCTTCATCACCAGCGTGGCGCTCACGCCGGTCAGCGCGCCGAAGAGAATGCCGCTGAGCATCAGGACAGCCATGTAGTACGCCAATTGCGACGTGTGGAGGATAATCATCGCCATCACGATTTGCCCGACGTTGTGCATCACGCTGCCGACAATGCTGACCGTGACCGGGTGCATCCACTTCATGCGCGAAAGAAGGCACATGCTTGCCAGCGACAGCACACCGCCTGCCAGTGCGTACGGCAGCGCCGCCACGCCGCCTAAAAACAGTGAGGACAGCACCACTTTCAGCAGCATCAGCACCCACGCCGTCGGCAGGGACAGCATGTAGACCGCGAAAATCAGCACACCGTTGCTTAAACCCAGCTTGATGCCCGGCACGCCCATCAGCGGTGGAAACAGGCTCTCTACCCAGCTCAGCACCAGCATCAGCGTCAGCAGCACACTGCACAGCGCAAGCTGCTTTGTGGTGATTCGCTGCTTATTCATTTGCTGCGTCCTCCTGCACGGTCGTCAGCCAGTCCATCAATTCGTCGCGGCTGTACAGCTGGAGCGTCACCTGATTCGGCAGACAGATAATCCTGTTGCCCAAAATGCGTGTGTCCTTGTTTTCCAGCGTCACTTCACCCTGCTCCACGCAATCCTGATTGTCGCAGTTCGCCTCGTGCATGTCGATGCTTGTCGGGGTGACATGGACGATGTTGATGCAGTCGCCGTGGCGGAAGCGATAATAGCCCTCTTCGGTCAGCGGAATCGGCTGATACGTTTTGTCACCGACGGTGACGACGAGGAATGCTTTCACCTGCGACAGGTCGGGGGTGGCGGTGGCTTCGGGGGCGTCCGTGACTTCCGGCGCGGCAGCCACTTCCGGTGCCGCGGTGATTTCGGGGGTCGCCGCTGCCTCCGGTGTGCTGGTCGCAAGCTCTGTCGGCGCTTCGGTCGGCGCATCTGTTGCGGTCAGGGGCAGCAAAGGCGCATTGGCGTCTACATTCGCGGGTGCGTTCCTCCGCAGCACAACCATCAGTACCGCCACAATCAGCAGCAGCGCTGTCACAATCAGCACATTGCACCACAGGCCATTCCGCTTCGCCTTGGGATTCGTTTCCTTCTTCATACCCGTTCCGCACAATCCTTTCGTTATTGAGTATCCCCATCATACAACGCCGAGTCGGATTCGTCAAGGGGCGCGCGCAGGTGTTACAAACTTGTCACAAAGCGGCGAATCCATCCCGATGTCAGCAGGCGCTTTTGCCCGTTTTATTGGAAGCGGAACGTATTAGTCCGCGCCGCCCCATGGCAACGAAACCGACAATATCCGCAATCAGCCAGCCCGCCGGAATTGCCAGCCAAATCGCCATCATGCCGAAATGCGGCGCGAAGGCGTAGGACAGCACGACGCGCAGCCCAAGCGAAAGCACCGTCAGGACGATGCTCATGCCCGCCTGCTCCAAACCGCGGAAAATGGCATAAAGCAGGAACAGGAAGCCGATGCCGATGTAGCACAGCCCCTCGGTGCGCAGGTACGTTACGCCGATGGAAAGAGACTCCGCCGATGCATTTTTGAGGAACACGAGCAGCAGCGGCTCAGCGAAAATCGCCACGAGCGTGGAAACAATCAGGCAGAAGCCGCCGGAAAGCAGGAACGCTGTGCGGATGCCGTGACGGAGGCGCTGCGGCTGATTCGCCCCCTGATTCTGGGCGACGAAGGTCGCGAAGCCGTTGCCGAAGTCCTGCGCGGGGCTGTACGCCAGCGAGTCAATCTTCACGCCGGCGGTGAATGCCGCCATCGCTGCCAGACCGAAGCTGTTCACGAGACTCTGCACACACAGGATGCCGAAATTCATGATGGACTGCTGAATGCTGGTCATGGCAGAGACGGAGAAGATGCGCCTGAACAGCGCACGGTCGGGGCGCAGGTCGTGCTGCGAGGGCGTCAGCGCCGGAACGCGGAAGAGCACATAACCTAAGCACAGGAAACCGGACAGTACTTGCGAAATAAGCGTCGCGACGGCAGCGCCCGCCACGCCCCACGGCAGCACCGCCACGAACAGAAAGTCCAGCGCGACGTTCGTCAGCGACGAAATCAGCAGGAAAACCAGCGGCGCGGTTGAATTGCCAACGGCGCGGAGCATACACGCCCCGAAGTTATACAGGAACGTCGGGATGATACCGATGAACACAATCAAGAGGTAGCGGGAGAGAACGCCCTGCGCTTCAGGCGGAATGCGCAGGAGCGCCATCATGACGGGCAGGAGCGCGTAGGACAGGATGGTCAGCAGCGCTGATACGCCCGCAATCAGCACAAACGCATTGCCGACCGCTTTGCGCACGCCGGCATCGTCTTTCTGCCCGAAAAGCTGGCTGACAACCACGCCGCTGCCCATGCACAGCCCGGTGACGATGCTCGTGAGCAGAATCATGACGGAAAACGCGCTGCCGACGGCGGCAAGGGCGATTTCACCGCAGTATCGCCCGACGACGAAGGTGTCCACAAGGTTATAAAGCTGCTGGAGCAGATTGCCCGCCATCAGCGGCAGAGAAAAACGGAGCAGTCCGCGGAAAATCGAACCATGGGTCAAGTCAACATTCATAATAAAGGAATTCTCCTTTCACTGCACAGGATAGTATAGGTGAAAAAACGGGAAACGTCAAGTATGGCGCAAAGGCAGAGAAATCAAGGCAAAGAACGAAAAAAACAAAAAAAAAACAATTTGGCGCGAAAACGATTTCACATCGTCGAATCAAGGAATTGCTGTGAAAGTGGGGAATTTTGCAGGAAGATTGGTCAAAAATTGCAAGCGGCAGACACTTGACAAGGAAGCGGCAATTCCCCTATAATAGATACAACGTATCATTTGATAGGATACGAAATTTCAAGGAGGGGTTTGACCATGAAGAAGTTTCTCTCTCTGGTTTTGGCTGCGTGCATGCTCTTCGGCGTTGGCGCGATGGCTGAAACCGCGGAAGAACCGTCTTACACCTACAACGGCAGTTTGACGACCTTCCCCACCAACTGGAATCCGCACCAGTACAAGACTGAAACGGAAAACACCGCTGTGCTGGCCTACATCACGGATTCATTCTTTGAGTTTGACTATAACGACACGATGGACTCCTATGCCATGAAGCCCAGCATGGTCGTGGGCGATCCTGAGGACGTTACCGCTGACTATGTTGGCGACAAGTGGGGCATCCCCGAGGGCACGACCGCCCGTGCGTGGAAGTACACCCTGCGCAACGACCTGAAGTGGGAAGACGGCACGCCCATCACCACCGCAGACGTGCTCTACTCTATGATGAAGCAGCTGAACCCGCAGGCGCAGAACTACCGCGCCGACTCCTTCTACGCTGGCTCTACGGTCATTCACAACGCGGAAGCGTATGCCAAGTCCGGCGTGTATGCGTACAGCAGCCTGCTGAACGCCGACGACCCGCAGTATCTGGCGGATTCCGACTTCACCGTGGGTGAGGACGGCTTCTACACCTACAATGGCGCCGATGTTGCCCTGTCCCTGACCAACAGCAACATGTGGTCTTCCAACAGCCTGACCGACTACTGCGGCGCGGGCTACTTCTCTGAAGACCTCTACAACGCGCTGAAGAGCGGCGAGGGCGCCGACGGCTACGTTAAGGTCAACGCGGACGTGGTGAAGACGCTCCAGCAGATCACCGCTGTGCTGCACAACTACGAGAGCGCGGAAGCCTACGCCGCCGCTGAGGGCGACTACGCCTATCAGGAATGGGAAGAGTTCCTGTTCGTTGGCAAGGTCAACGACGCAATGTCCTTTGACGAAGTCGGCGTGCAGGCGCTGGACGACTACAGCTTCGTCTTCATTCTGGACAAGCCGTTGCAGGGCTTCCAGCTCAAGTACAACCTGAGCATGACCCTGGTCAACAAGGATCTGTACGAGAAGTGCGAAAAGTATGAGAATGGTGTTTACACCAACAGCTACGGTACTTCCGCCGATACCACCATTTCTTATGGTCCCTACAAGATGGTCTCCTTCCAGCAGGACAAGGAAATCGTCTATGAGAAGAACCCGAACTGGTACGGCTATGCGCTGCCGGAAAACGAGAACTTCTATCAGACGACTCGCCGCGTTCTGACCTATGTCGCTGAGGACTCCACCAAGATGGAAATGTTCCTCGCCGGCAAGCTCGACGGCGTCGGCCTGACAAAGGACTACGCGGAAGAGTACGAGAACTCCGAATACTGCTACACCGTTGAGGGCGCGTCCGTCTTCGCGATGACCCTGAACCCCGACCTCGACGCGCTGACTGCGAACCAGAAGGCGGCGGGCGAGAACATCAACAAGACCATCCTGACCGTGAAGGAATTCCGTCAGGCGCTGTCCTTCGCCCTGGATCGTGCGGCGTTTAACATCGCCTGCGTGCCCGGCTCCGCTCCTGCGTTCGGTCTGTTCGGCGACACCATCGTCGGCGACGTTGAAAACGCTGTCTTCTATCGCTCTACCGATGCTGCCAAGCAGGTTCTGGTCGATTTCTGGGGTCTGTCCGACGAAGTTGGCGAAGGCAAGATGTATGCCACCAACGACGACGCCATCGACGCCATCACCGGCTACAACCTCGAAATGGCTCGCGACTACTTCAACAAGGCGTATGACATCGCGATCGAAAAGGGTCTGATGGACGACGACGACGTGGTTCAGATCATCATCGGTCTGCCCTCTGCGTCTTCCACCACCTACAACCGCGGCTACGAGTTCCTCGTGAACAACTACACCGAGGCTGTCAAGGGCACCAAGCTGGAAGGCAAGCTGACCTTCGTCCGTGACGACACGGTTGGCAACGGCTTCGGCGACGCGCTGCGCAACAACCAGGTTGACATGCTGTTCCTTGTTGGCTGGAACGGTTCCACGTTCGACCCCTACAACCTGATGCAGGCTTATCTGGATCCGGCGTATCAGTACGACGCGGCGGTTGACTACTCCAATACCATGGTGACGGTTGACCTGTCCATGGGCAAGATGACCACCGACGCGGTGTCCTGGTTCAACATCACCAACGGCACGCCCTGCAAGGTGAAGAACGAGGCCGGTGAGGAGGTTGAACTGGTTCTGCCCTACAGCTATGACGAAACCGTGGCTGCGGATCGTCTGCTGGTGCTGGCCGCGCTGGAAAACGTGCTGCTGCAGAACTACGACTTCATCCCCACCACGAACGATGCGTCTATGATTCTGAGGGGCATGAAGGTTAACTTCTACACCGAGGAAGAAATCTTCCCGATGTCCTACGGCAACGACATCAAGCACATCACCTACAACTACACCGACGCGGAATGGGACGCCTTCGTGGCGGAACACGGCGGCGTGCTGAACTACAAGTAATTCGGCAGGTAGTCGGGTGAAAAATCCTCCGGGTGAAAAATCCTCCGGGTGACGGTCATCCGGAAAACGGTGAAAACGTCTCCGGCGGCAGAGGAGCTGGCCTCTTCTGCCGCCGGGTTGACCCACCGGAGAAATTGCATCATAGGGAAAACAATGTCGCCAAGGTGGGGAAGCATCCTTCGGGACGCGTTCTTGCCTTGGATTCATTTGCGTTTACACTTGAATGCAAGGAAAGTCAGGATGCAGATGATTTTTCCCATTAGGAAAAACGTATGCAATCTGATGCACGAAAATGCAGGAAAATCAAGGCTTTCCGCGCAATTAGGGGATGCAGGATTGTATCCAGCATCCAAAAGTCCCGGACAAAAAAGGCAAATCTTCATTTCTTACGGCTGCACCCGGTGGCGGGTGCGCTTGCGCCGGGGAAGAAAAAGGTACATCGCTGACGAAAAAGTCAGTACGGATGCAGCCGTAAAAAATGGAAAGGGGCTACGGCATGGTAAAGTATGTTATTCGGCGTGTCCTGCTCATGTTGATGGTGTTTATGATTATCATCTCCATGTGCTTTGTGCTGGTGAAGCTCCTGCCGGACAAGCCGGCAGAGCAGTTTGGCAAGGATCAGCAGCTGATTGAGATGCGCCGCGAGGCGCTGGGGTACAACAAACCCCTGATTGAGCAGTATTGGATTTTCATCCAGCGCTCGCTGATTGGCGGCGACTGGGGCGTCAGTGAGACATTGTATACCGGCAAGGACGTCTGGGAAGTGTTCATGTCCAAGATGCCCGCGACGGTCATGGTCAACGTGTATACGATGATTTTCGCTGTCCCGCTGGGTCTGCTGTTCGGTATTTATGCCGCACTCAAGAAGAACAAGTGGCAGGACCACTTCATTTCGACGGCGGTCATGATTTTCGTTTCTGTACCAAGCTATGTATATGCATTCTTGGTGCAGTGGCTATTGTGCTTTAAGCTGCAATGGTTCCCCTTCCAGATGAAGTCCGGCTACGACTATTTTTCGTGGGACATGTTCGTGTCGGTTGTGCCGGCGGTGCTGTCGCTGGGCTTCGGCACGGTTGCGGGTCTGACGCGCTATGTCCGCGCAGAGCTGACGGAGGTGCTGACGAGCGACTTCCTGCTGCTGGCGCGCACGAAGGGCCTGAGCCGCTCGCAGACGACGGTTCGCCATGCCCTGCGCAACGCGATGGTGCCGGTGTTCCCCATGATTTTGGGCGAATTTATCGGCATCATGTCCGGTTCGCTGATCATCGAGCAGATTTTCGGCATTCCCGGCGTCGGTCCGCTGTATGTGTCTTCGATTAACTCCACGCCGCCGGACTATAACTTCTTCCTCCTGCTGACGGCGTTCTATACGCTGATTGGTCTGGTGTCCGGCATCGTGGTCGATATCAGCTACAGCTTCATTGATCCGAGAATCAGAATGGGGAGCAAGAAATGATGAACGAGAAGATGAATTACGCTGATTTGCCTGATTCTGCCTTCGAGCGCGTCCCCATGGAAGGACGGCTGCACGATCAGGCGCTGGAAAGCAAGCCGATCGGTTCATTCCGCGATGCGCTGAACCGCTTCTGCCGCAACAAAAGCTCCGTCGTCGCTGCGGGCATTATCGTGATTCTGCTGCTGTATGCGCTGCTGGTGCCGTGGCTGTGCGAAACGAACTACAGCCGCGCCCTGCGCGACACGACCTATTTGCAGTATATCAAGCTGCCGCCGAAGGTCAAAGGGCTGGAATGGCTCGGAATGGGCGGCACAAAGGTCAGCAAGATCAACGAAACCGACTACATCAAGATGAAAGCGACCGCGCAGGAAACCGGTCATACGCCGATTGCGGAGATCATCAACGACGCCCATGTTGACCCCAAGAGCAACAGCAAGGTCAACTATTATGACGTCAAGGTTGATGTTTATCAGAACATGGGCATGATGTACCTGACGCTGACGCCCGCGCAGTATGAAGACATTCAGGCGTGGCAGGACGAGCATCAGGTGCAGGTGATTTTCCCTGCGATCACCGACGCAAAGCAGACGAATGCCAACATCTGGTATGAGGTGTCGAAGAAGGGCGTTCCGAAGCTCAAAAACGGCGAGGTGAACCCCATCTATCGCACGACGACCGTGTCGGACACGTCCTACCATTCGCTGCGCATCGCGGCGGACAATGACCCGGAAAAGCCGCTGGCGTATGCCCGCGTGACCGGTACGTCCGAGAGCAAGTCGTATGTCGTCCGCGTGGACAAGTACAATTACTTCCAGTATCGCTACGGCTTTGAGCCGGCGTTTGTCTTCGGCACGAATGCCACGGGTCAGGACATCTTCACCCGTCTGGCGGCTGGCGCACGGTTCTCCTTCCTGCTGGCGATTTCCATCTCCCTCATCAACCTCGTCATCGGCACGTTCTACGGCGCCATGCAGGGCTACTACGGCGGCTGGGTTGACCTGACGATGGATCGTATTGCCGACGTCCTGAGCGGCGTGCCGTTCATGGTCGTGACGACGCTGTTCCAGCTGCACTTGGCGAAGACGGTCGGTCCGGTCTGGTCGCTGATATTCGCCTTCATCCTGACGGGCTGGATTGGCATGGCGCAGCGCGTGCGTATGCAGTTCTACCGCTTCAAGGGACAGGAGTACATCCTCGCTGCGCGCACGCTGGGCGCAAGCGACTATCGCTTGATGTTCAAGCACATCTTCCCGAACTCGCTGGGTACGATTATCACAGGTTCCGTGCTGGTGATTCCGGGTGTCATCTTCTCCGAATCGAGCCTGACGTACCTCGGCATCGTCAACCTCGAATCTTCGACCATGACCAGCGTCGGCACGATGCTCGCCAACGGCAAGAATTACCTGTCCACCGACCCGTACATCATCCTCTTCCCTGCCCTGTTTATCGCGCTGCTGGAAATTTCCTTCAACCTGTTCGGCAATGGTCTGCGCGATGCCTTTAACCCGTCTTTGAGAGGTGCTGAGTAACATGGAACAGAAAGAAAAGAAGCTGCAAGTGCGCAATCTGCGCGTATCCTTCCGCACCACGGGCGGCAAGGTGCAGGCTGTCCGTGACATCAGCTTTGACCTGCACAAGGGCGAAACGCTGGCGATCGTCGGTGAATCCGGTTCCGGCAAGTCTGTCACCAGCAAGGCGATTCTGGGCATCCTCGCAGGCAATGCCATCGTCGAGGGCGGCGAAATCCTCTATGACGGTCAGGATTTGCTGAAGATTCGCGAAGACGACTTCTATCGTCTGCGCGGCGACAAAATCGCGATGATCTTCCAAGACCCGCTGTCATCCCTGAACCCCATCATGCGTATCGGCAAGCAACTGACGGAAGCCATGCTCCTCAAAGGCAAGGCTCGTCAGCGCTCCTGCCGCCAGAATTTCAGCGGCAAGTTGAAGCTACTGGAACAGTACATGACGGATGCGAACCCGGAGAAGCAGGCGCAGGTCAAGGAAAGCGTCGGGCAGTTCCGCAAGTTTGAAATGGCGCACACGAAGATGCAGCAGGCGTACAATGCCGCGCATGAGCATGCGCAGGACGCGCAGGACGACATCGAGCATCTGCTCTTCCTGATTGAGAAGAACGCGCTGAAAGACAGCGAGAAGCCGACCATCCGTCAGGTGCGCGACTTCGCTCGCAACAGCATTGACCCCTTCGTCGTTCCGGCGGAGGAGCAGGCGGCGGTCGTGGAGAATACGAACTTCCGCATGAACGACACGGAAGACCTGCGCAAAAAGCTGACGAATTTGCAGGGCATCCTGACCAAGGCGCTTGACCGCGGGAAGGAGGAAGAACCTGACTTCTTTGCGATGGGCTACTTCAAGACCTTCGGGCAGGGCGCTGCCCCGACGGGTACGGTGGCACAGCAGAATGCGTTCTATCGCGCATATCTGGACAAGAACTTCCTGAATGCCTTCAACGATTTGGCGACGACGGGCATCACCAAGGCGGATGCCAAGTACACCCAGAAGCGCCGCGAAGCCCTTGACGCGCTCACGAAGGGCATTGACAAGCTGGAAAACAGCTCCATCGAAGCCTTCAAGGAGACGGCGGACGCCCTGTGCAAGGCGGTGGACGCGTCCATCGACCCGCTGGACATTGTGAAGGACTCCGCCGCCTGCACCTTTACCGGCAGCATGAAGGCGTACTACCGCACCTTCTACGAGGGCAAGCGCACAAACGGCAAGAAGGAAGCCAAGTACAACCGCGAGCTCGCCCGCGCCGAACGCAAGGCGGCAAAGGGCAAGGCGTACAAGGTTGCGCTGGAAACGACGGTCGATTTCGATTTGGTGAAGGAGAACGTGCTGACCCTCATGCGCAGCCTCAAGGCGCACTATGAGGAGCGCGTGGCAACGGAGACGAAGGAAGACAAGCGCCGCAAGACGGAGAAGGTCGTCGATTACCTTCAGGAAAACGCTTCCGGCATGGTTTGCCGCATCACCAAGCAGGCCGCCAAGAACAAGGCACTCAAGCTGATGGCGGAGGTCGGAATTTCCGAGCCGCGCAAGCGCTATCGCCAGTACCCGTTCGAGTTCTCCGGCGGTATGCGTCAGCGCATCGTAATTGCTATCGCGCTGGCGGCAAACCCGGACATCCTGATCTGCGATGAGCCGACGACGGCGCTGGACGTGACCATTCAGGCGCAGATTCTGGAGCTGATTAACAAGCTGAAGAAGGAACGCAATCTCTCCATCATCTTTATTACCCATGACCTTGGCGTTGTGGCGAACATGGCCGACCGGATCGCGGTGATGTACGCGGGCAAGGTGGTCGAATACGGCACGAGCCGCGAAATCTTCTACGAGCCGGCGCATCCGTACACGTGGGCGCTGCTTTCCTCCATGCCCGATCTGGACAGCAAGGATCGCTTGGAGGCGATTCCCGGTACGCCGCCGGACATGCGCTTCCCGCCCAAGGGCGACGCGTTCGCCAAGCGCAACCAGTACGCGCTGCAAATCGACTTCGAGAAGCAGCCGCCGGAATTCCCCATCAGCGAGACACACTGGGCGGCAACGTGGCTGCTGCATCCCAAGGCGCCCAAGGTTGACCCGCCCAAGGCCGTCGTCAACCGCATTGAGAAAATGAAGCAGAGAGCGGAGGTGACGTCCAATGGCTGAGCAGGAAGTATTGCTGAAGGTAGAGCATCTTTGTCAGTATTTCGGAACGAACAAGGCGGTCGATGACGTTTCCTTCGACATCAAGAAGGGCGAGGTCTTCGGGCTGGTCGGCGAATCCGGCTGCGGCAAGACCACGACCGGCCGCTCCATCATCAAGCTCTATGACATTACGTCCGGCAGCATCTACTTCAAGGGCAAGCGCATCGCCGCGGGCGTGAAGAGCTACAAGGACGCGATTGCCGCGGCGAAGGCGGAAATGAAGAAGGGCGACCCTGCGCGCAAGGAAGAACTGAAGCGCATCATCGCCCAGAACCGCGAGGAAATCCGCAAGGCGCGATTCGACCACGAAAAGTGCGACAAAATCTACGCCAACGCGATGGCAGACGAGGTGGACGCAAAGTACGCTGAAATCCTCAAAACCACACCCGCGGACAAGCTCGACGAAGTGAAGCGCGAATACGCCTACGAGAAGAACATCGCCAAGCGCCAGCGCTTCACGACGCAGATTCAGATGATTTTCCAAGACCCGATTGCTTCGCTCGACCCCCGAATGACGGTCTACGAAATCATTGCGGAAGGTCTGTCCATCCGCGGCGAAACGAACAAGGCGGTTGTGGACGAAAAGGTCTACAAGGTGCTGGAAATGGTCGGTCTGGTTCGCGAACACGCGGGCCGCTATCCGCATGAATTCTCCGGCGGTCAGCGCCAGCGCATCGGCGTCGCCCGCGCGGTCATCATGAATCCGGAACTGATTATCGCCGACGAACCTGTGTCTGCACTGGACGTGTCGATTCAGGCGCAGGTCATCAACCTGCTGAACGACCTGCGCGACCAGCTGGGCTTGACCATCCTCTTCATCGCGCACGACCTGTCTGTCGTCAAGTATTTCTCCGACCGCATCGGCGTGATGTACTACGGCAACATGGTCGAGCTGGCAACGTCCGAGGAGCTGTTCGCCCATCCGCTGCACCCCTACACGCAGGCGCTGCTCTCTGCCATTCCGCTTCCTGACCCGGAATACGAGCAGAAGCGTCAGCGCATCCACTACGATCCGCTGAAAGCGCACGATTATTCCGTGGATAAGCCCTCCGTGCGGGAAGTGGAGCCGGGGCACTTTGTGCGCTGCAACGACGCGGAATTTGCGCACTACAAGGCGGAACTTGCCAAGTAATTTATACTATTTCCTGCATTCACCTGCGCTATCTGCTTGCACCGCGAATTTGGAATAGTATCATCCCTATTCAGCCGCAGCGAGGAATCCTGCGGCTGATTTTGGGTCCGCCCGGCGGCGCACGTATCTAAAGGGTGAAAGACCCGAATCCGCCCGGTAGCGGGAAGGAGAAAGCCGAAGGCAAGGGTGTCCGTCGTGAGGCGGAATCTGAAGGAAGCCGGATGTGGGAACAGACTAACCACGGGCAAACCTCTGGCCTGACGAACAGAAACCGTATAGAAGGCTATATGCGAGGGTAAGGCTGCTCAACAAGTCGAAGCCCAATAGCTACACGGAATCGCATGTGGTAAATGCGGCAGGTAGATGGAGGGAAAGAAACGTGTGGTACCCGGGGAGGTCTGCGCGGAATGCGCCGAAAGGCGTAACCACAGTCGCAAGGCTGTGCTGAACGCGCAGAAGTCAGCCGAAGCCATAGTACCTTGGGGAAACTCAAGGGAAGGGCGGAACCAATACAAGCCGGAGTAACCGAAGGAAGGAGGACGGCATGAAGAAGGCAGAAAACGTCAGAAGCTGCCCGCAAAGAGACAGCGCGGAATGCGAAGGGTATGCGGGAGCGCAGAGTGCCGTCCAGCCGGGAAGTGGTGAAACGGCAGGCAGAAGCCAGAAACTGCTTGAAGCAATTCTGTATAGAGATAACCTGAACAGGGCTTACAAGCGGGTAAAGGCAAACAAGGGAGCGCCGGGAGTGGACGGGATGACCGTAGAAGAAGTGCTTCCATGGCTCAAGGAACACGGCAAAGAAATGACCGAAGCAATCCGAAGGGGAAAGTACAAGCCAACGGCGGTGAGACGGAAGGAGATTCCGAAGCCGGATGGAGGAGTGCGCAAGCTGGGGATTCCCACGGTCAAAGACCGGATTGTGCAGCAGGCAATCGCTCAGCAGCTCATGCCACTGTACGAACCGAAGTTTTCGGAAGGGAGCTATGGCTACCGGCCAGGAAGAAGTGCGCAGGATGCCATCTTCAAGATTCGGGGATATGCGGATGAAGGGTATGAATGGGCAGTACAGCTCGATTTGAGCAAGTACTTTGATACGCTGAACCATGAAAAGCTGCTGAACCTTCTGCGGGAAACCATAAAAGATGAGCGGGTCATTCAGCTGATTAAGAAATTTCTGAAAAGCGGAATGATGGAAAACGGCGTAAAGATTGCCACGACGGAAGGAGGCCCGCAGGGTGGCCCGCTGTCACCTTTATTGGCGAATGTGTACCTGAACGAATTTGACTGGGAATACGAAAGGCGCGGCGTGCCGGTGATTCGGTATGCGGACGACATCGTATT
>ERZ825324.1312-NODE-1312-length-30384-cov-5.456856_pt1 | contig 30384 bp, 29 predicted proteins | sample MGYA00519859_ERZ825324 | MGnify/ENA primary metagenome ERZ825324 (study PRJEB31778, sample SAMEA3449198) | human gut metagenome | biome: human gut; feature: human-associated habitat; material: faeces | place: United Kingdom | collected 2010/2012 ... | reverse complement strand
TGAAGTTCAAAGTCGTTGAGCTGAAGACCGACCCGCAGCTGATGGGCGCTCTGGGCGCTGCCGAGTACGCTCGCCAGAAGGGTCTCGCCAAGAAGTAATCGCTTCTGAGATCACCCCAAAAGAGGGAGAACCCCCCGGTTCTCCCTCTTCTTTTTTGGCAGAAATACAAAGTGCACGATTCCAACGAAAATTTTATAAAAAAATTCATCGTTTTTGCAAGAAGTATTTGCTTTTATGATCAGATTAGTTTAATATATGTACGTCATTAAGACAGTTGACCGGCATATGGAAGAGAGAGCGCCGGCCAAAGCCCAAAATATTAGGAGTGAGAAAAAACCATGGATAACCTATTCTGGATCGGCTTCGTCGGAGCCGCGCTCGCCCTGATTTTCGCCTACCTGCAGAAGTGCAAAGTTATGAAGTGCTCTGAGGGTGACGAGAAGATGGTCAAGATCGCTTCTTCGATCCGCGCCGGTGCCAACGCCTACCTGAAACAGCAGTATTCCACTGTTGCAAAAGTGTTTGCAGTCGTATTTGTCATCCTGCTGATCATCGCCTTTGCTTCCAAGGGTCAGATGCTCTCCAGAGTGACGCCGTTTGCCTTCCTGACCGGCGGTATCTGGTCGATGCTCGCCGGCCTGATCGGCATGAAGATCGCCACTGCCGCCAATGCCCGCACGGCCAACGCCGCACACGAGAGCCTGAACCACGGCCTGAACGTTGCCTTCTCTTCCGGCACAGTCATGGGCTTCACGGTCGTCGGACTCGGCATTCTGGACATTACGCTCTGGTTTATCGGCCTGCGCTACATCGGCAAGATCAGCGATCCCACCGTGCTTGCCAACATCATGGTCATGAATGGCATGGGCGCTTCTTTCATGGCGCTGTTTGCCCGTGTCGGCGGCGGTATCTACACCAAGGCTGCTGACGTCGGCGCCGACCTCGTCGGTAAAGTCGAAGCCGGTATTCCGGAAGACGACCCGCGTAACCCCGCGACCATCGCGGACAACGTTGGCGATAACGTCGGCGACGTTGCCGGTATGGGCGCTGACCTGTATGAGTCCTATGTCGGCTCTATCCTTGCCACCTTCGCGCTGAGCGCCGCCGCTAACTACGGCTGGAGCGGCATGCTGCTGCCCGTCGCGCTGGCCGTTTGCGGCATTGTCTGCTCGCTGATCGGTTCCTTCCTCATCAAGACGAAGGAAGACGCCACCCAGATGTCCCTGCTCAAGAGCCTGCGCACCGGCACCTACACGGCTGCCGCCCTCTCCGCTGTGCTCGCCCTTCCCCTGTCCTACCTCATTCTCGGACCCGAGCAGCACTGCTGGGGCGTTTACGTCGCCATCCTCTGCGGCCTCGTCGGCGGCTGCGCCATCGGCTACTTCACCGAGTACTACACCTCTGACAACTATAAGCCCACGCAGCAGCTGGCCGCCGCTTCCGAAACTGGCTCTGCTACGATCATCATCGGCGGCATCTCTCTGGGCCTGAAGTCCACCATGGCCTCCATCCTGATCGTCTCTGTCGCTATCCTGCTCAGCTACTTCTGCGCAGGCGGCACCACCACGATCATCGACGCCAGCGGCGCGTTCACCGCTGAGTTCAACCAGGGCCTGTACGGCATTGGCATTGCCGCTGTCGGCATGCTCTCCACCCTCGGCATCACCCTCGCGACCGACGCTTACGGCCCCGTTGCCGACAACGCCGGCGGCATTGCCGAGATGTCCGGTCTGCCGGAAGAAGTCCGCGACCGCACCGACGCGCTTGATTCTCTTGGCAACACCACCGCTGCCACCGGCAAGGGCTTCGCGATCGGCTCTGCTTCCCTGACGGCTCTGGCACTGCTCGTGTCCTACGTCAACATCGTGCAGACCCGCACGCCTGAAACCCTCAACTTCACACTGACGAGCCCGTCCGTTCTGGTCGGCCTGTTCATCGGCGCGATGCTCACCTTCGTTTTCTCCGCACTGACCATGAGCGCTGTGCAGACCGCTGCGCAGTCCATCGTCGTGGAAGTGCGCCGTCAGTTCCGTGAGATTGTCGGCATCATGGACTACAAAGCAGATCCGGATTACGCAGCCTGCGTCAGCCTGTGCACCAAGGGTGCCCTGCATGAGATGGTGGCTCCGGCCATTCTGGCTGTTGTCGTTCCGATCGTCACCGGCCTGATCCTTGGACCCACCGGCGTTGTCGGTCTGCTCGGCGGCGTGTCCGTCACCGGTTTTGCGATGGCCGTGTTCATGTCCAACGCGGGCGGTGCCTGGGACAACGCGAAGAAGTATATCGAGCGCGGCAACCACGGCGGCAAGGGCAGCCCCCAGCACAAGGCAGCTGTCGTTGGCGATACCGTCGGCGACCCGTTCAAGGATACTTCCGGCCCGTCCCTGAACATCCTGATCAAGCTCTGCTCCACGGTCTCCATCGTGTTTGCCGGCCTGATCATTGCGTTCAACCTCATGAAAGTGCTGTAAATTCAAGCATGAAAAAGCCCGTTGGCAGTTTGCCAACGGGCTTTTTGTCGTCCAACTTTTTCGTCTATGTCAAACGATTTGAAATAGATAGAACTTCAGGTAATCCGTCTCCGGCACGTTCCAGAGGATCGGATGATCCGGTCCCTGCTGGCGCGCCTCAATCTGCCGCAGGGAGACCTGCGCGTCCTTAGCGGCGTCTGCCAGCATGGCACGGAAACGGTCGTCCGTCATGAAGTGTGAGCACGAGCAAGTGGCCAGATAGCCACCGCGCGGCAGGATGCGCATGGCTTTGAGATTGATCTCCTTGTAGCCGCGGATGGCATTCGCCACGGTCGCGCTGCTCTTGGTGAAGGCCGGCGGGTCGAGGATGATATAATCATATGCCCCGCGCTTTTGCCCGGCCAGCTTTGTGAGCAGATCAAACACATCAGCGCAGAGATATGCCACATGATCCTGCAGGCCATTGAGCTCTGCATTGTGCCGCGCAGTCGCGAGCGCATCTTCCGATACATCCACCGATACGACCGATGCTGCCCCCGCCGCTGCACAGTTGAGCCCGAAGGCACCGGTGTGCGTGAAGCAGTCGAGCACACGCTTGCCCGGCGCGAGCTGCGCCGCCGCGCGGCGGTTATACTTCTGGTCGAGGAAGAAGCCGGTTTTCTGCCCGTGGATATAATCCACATCGTACAGAATCCCGTTTTCCCGGATCGTTACATGTCCGTCCAGGTCCGTCTGCAGTCCGTCGAGCGGCACGAAACCGGTCCCCTGCTCCATGCCCTCTTTCTGCCGGAGCCTGACGTCGTTGCGCTCGTAGATCGCGTCGATCTGTTCACCGCTCGCACGCAGCATCTGCAGCAGGAGTGCAAACAGCTGCATCTTTCGCAGCTCCATGCCCAGCGAGAGCACCTGTGCGACCAGGATCGGGCCAAAGCGATCGACCGTCAGGCCCGGAAAACCGTCTGCTTCGCCGAAGATCAGGCGGCAGTTATCAAAATCCTGCCCCATGACCGTGCGGCGGTAATCGACCGCATACTGGATGCGCCGCGCCCAGAACGCCTCGTCAAAGCGGTCATTCGCATTGCGCGAGAGCACGCGCACGCGGATCTTGGACGCGCTGTTATAAAACCCGGCACCGAGCCAGTGGCCGCTGCGCGTGAACACATCCACGATCTGCCCATTGGCGCAGGCAGCGTCCGCCTGCAGCACTTCGTCTGCATAAACCCACGGATGACCGCTGCGCAGGCTGCGCGCCGCCTTGTCCGTGACAAGAATTTTCGGATAGTTTCGTTCCATAGCATCTACACTCCAAATGGTATCGCCTTATTGTACCCCGAACGCGCCGCGCGGACAAGAGCGAAATGCGATATTTACATTTTCCGACCGGTCGTTTATAATATTGTCATTAGTCTGTTTTGAAAAGGTGACGCCATGAAGCTCTCAAAATCCGGTATTTTCCTGATCATCATGCTCGTGATCGCCATCGGGCTCGGTGCCTGGGTCACGGTCATGACCTGCGGTGTCCTGGCAAAGGACCCGATCACGCTTCCGGATCGCGGCAGTGCCGCCGGAACGCCCGTGCCCGTGCAAAATGCCGACAAACCGAAGGAGCCGGACACATTTGTCATCTCCATGGTCGGCGACTGCACGCTCGCCTCGATCCAGACCGGGCGGGACTTTGACAACTATATCGATAAAAACGGAACGTCCTGGCCGTTTTCCGGCGTTGTGGAGTATCTGAGTCAGGATGAATTCACGCTTGCGAACCTCGAGTGCACGTTCTCGGACGAAAAGCTCAAGTCCTCTTCCCTGTTCTATTTCCGTGGCCCGTCGTCCTACGCGGACATTCTCGTGCAGGGCAGTGTGGAGTGTGTCACGCTCGGCAACAACCACACGAACGACTTCGGCGCGAAAGGCGTCACGGATACGGAGGCTGCGCTGGACGCCGCCGGTGTTCCGTGGGCGGCCTCCGGAGAATCCAAGGTGGTCACGACGGAGCACGGACTGAAGATCGGCATCTACTGTCCGGGGTGGACCGGCCTGAGCAAAAGCAACATCACCGCCGGGATCCAGAAGCTCAAGGATGCCGGAGCAGATATTCTGATCTTCGCACCGCACTGGGGCACGGAGGGCAGCTACAAGGTGACCACAAATCAGGAATCCTTCGCGCACGCAGCCATTGACGCGGGCGCGCACATCGTTTTCGGCACCCACCCGCACGTCCTGCAGAAGATGGAAGCCTACAACGGCGGCTATATCTTCTATAGCCTCGGCAACTTCAGCTTTGGCGGCAACACCGCACCGCGCGACGTGGACACGGCGATCGCGCAGGTGACCGTAAAAAAAGACGGCGACAGCTGGGCTGTCGAGGGATATGACCTCATCCCCTGCCGCCTGTCGAGCACGGACAGCAAGAACGACTACCGCCCACGCCCGTACAAAGAGGATGAGGAGGGCTACGCGCGTGTGCTCAGCAAGCTCGACGGCTTCTGGACCGGCAACGACCTGAACGTGGACTACTCGTTCATGTACCGCTGATACATAACACAACAAAAACGGCCATCCGCCAATCGGCGGATGGCCGTTACTTTCTTCAGTCCTGCGGCAGCGGGATCTTGCCCTTGAGCAGCACCTTGCCAAAGCAGCAAATGGTGATGCCGGACGAGGCACTGATCGTCACATCCGCGTCCTTACGCGCGCGGTTGAGGGAGAACAGATAGACATTGCCGAGATAGTCCTGGCAATACTGCTTGCATTTCATGTCGCCGTCCACAAAGAACAGACCGATGTCCCCGTCGCAGATCGTGGCACCGCGCTTGACGAGCACGATCGAATCGTCGTGAATATACGGCTCCATACTGTCGCCCGCGATACGCACCGCGAAATCCGCCTCCGAATCTGCCGCGACGGCATAATCCTCATAGTCGTCACCAAAGGCCGGCGAGGCATAGCCGGCCGCGGCCGGCGTCATATACAGCGGGATGATCTTGTTCTGCTCCGGCTGCTGCTCGGCGGCCTGCAGACGCGCGCACTCGGCGTCCAGCAGCTGCATGGTCACAAAGCGACCGTGGTCATCCAGACGGCGCAATTTCCAGAGCGTCTCCCACTCCTCGGGCGTCGGCTGGTCGGTACTGCCGGTGCCGCAAAATGTCTCCAGCGGGACGTGCAGCGCGTCGCAGATGCGCAGAAGCAGTTCAAAATCGATCTTCATATTGTCGCGCCGGATGATGCTGTAGAGCGTCTGCGCGGGCACCTGGATCTGCCGCGCGAACTCATTGACCTTAATCTCGCGTTCATCCAACAGTTTTTTGAGCGTGGTTCCGATCATGCTGAACACCCCTTTGCCTCATCATCATATCGAATTTTTCGCTATATGTCAAGAAATAAAAACAGCATCAAAAATTATGAAAACGAAAATTTTCTTCAGAATTCGTGGAAACAGTTTACTTTGCTATGAAAATGTGCTTAAATAAGTTGAGATGTAATCGATGATTTTGTTCATCATTACCTGCAAAATAAGGAGGAAATTTAGAAATGGTACAGTTTTCCAGCAGAATGCGTCAGCTGAAGGGCTCCGCAATCCGAGAGCTCCTTGCTCTGGCCAACAAACCGGAAGTGCTCTCGTTCGCCGGCGGCATGCCCGCTCCCGAGCTCTTCCCCGTTGACAAGATCAAGGCTGCGACCGACGCCGTCCTCGAGGAGCAGGGCAAGATCGCGCTGCAGTACTCCAGCACCAACGGCTTTGAGCACTTCCGCCAGCAGATCGCCGATCGCATGGAAGCGAAGCTCAATATCAAGACCAGCGCTGACAACATCCTCGTGACCTCCGGTTCTCAGCAGGGTCTGGATTACTCGGCACGTGTTTTCTGCGACAAGGGCGATGTCGTCATCATTGAGAGCCCGTCCTACCTTGGCGCTCTGAACGCGTTTAAGGCCTGCGAGCCGAACTTTGTCGCCATCCCCACCGACGGCGACGGCATGATCATGGAAGAGCTTGAGAAAGTGCTTGCCACGACCAAGAACGTCAAGATGATCTACGTCATCCCCGACTTCCAGAATCCGTCCGGCCGCACCTGGCCGCTCGAGCGCCGCAAGCAGTTCATGGACATCATCAACAAGTACGAGATCCCCGTCGTTGAGGATAACCCCTACGGCGAGCTCCGCTTTGAGGGCGAGTACCTGCCCGCGCTCAAGAGCATGGACACCAAGGGCCTCGTTGTCTTCCTGGGCACCTTCTCCAAGATCCTGGCGCCCGGCTACCGTCTGGGCTGGGTCTGCGCCGATGGCGAGATCCTCCAGAAGTACAACTTCCTCGCGCAGGCCGCTTCTCTGCAGGCTTCCACTGAGGCGCAGCTCGTTGTCTCCAAGTTCATCGATATGTTCGACCTGGACGAGCACGTTGCCACCATCAAGGAATGCTACCGCAAGCGCCGCGACGTCATGATGGCGACCATGGAGCGCGAGTTCCCGCCCGAGGCGAAGTTCACGCACCCGAACGGCGGCCTGTTCACCTGGGTCGAGCTGCCGGAGTACATCAACACCAACGAGATGGCAAAGCAGTGCCTGGCGCGCAACGTTGCCTACGTCCCGGGCGACGGCTTCTTCCCGGACGCCGGCCACAACAACTGCATCCGCCTGAACTACTCCTGCATGCCCGAAGAGAAGATTGAAAAGGGCATGACCATTCTGGGCGAGGTCATCAAGGCCAACCTCAAGAAGTAATTTCCCGATATGAAAAGACCGTGTTCTCCGGAACACGGTCTTTTTTTATCTCATTTTTCAGTGCAGAACGTGTGCATGGAGGAACGCTGCCACGCCGTCGCGATCGTTGGTTTCGGTCACATAGTCACAGACCGCGCGCACCTCAGGCGCAGCATTGCCCATGGCAACGCTCGTGCCAGCTGCACGCAGCATACGCAGATCGTTAGAGCTGTCGCCGAAGGCGATGGTATCCGCAGCCGGGATGCCCAAATGCTGTGCGAGCGCGAGCAGCGCCCTGCCCTTGTCCGCATCGGCCGCATTGAGCTCCAGATTGTTGCGGAAGGATGACGTGACCAGGATCTCCGGGAACGCCGCCGCGATCTCTGCCCGGGCGGTCTCCCGCTCGGCCATGTCACGAAAGCAGAGCTGCACCTTCTGGACCGGTTGACCATTTTTGCGCAGAAAGGCCTTCAAATCATCCACCGGGGCGCGGGTGGTCCGCAGGAGCGTGACCACTTCCTCATCGGAATTATAGTAGCGCACCCGCTCCAGGAACGACCGGTCTGCCCAGCCGGTATCGTTCCAGTAGCAGTCATACATCGCATCATAACGCCCGGCAAAATCGAGCAGACGCAGGCAGGTATCGAGCGCGATCTCCGCGCGCAGGAGCGATTCCCCTGTGCGCGTGTCCGAAACCTTTGCGCCGTTGATGGTAATGGCGTAGTGCAGGAACGGAAACGCCATCACCTGCTCCGGGATCGCCCGGAGGGCGCGTCCGGTCGCGGGGACGATCACGTGTCCCTGCTCAGCCGCAAGCGAAAGCGCGGCAAAATTCCACTGGGAAACGACCTTGTCCGAATTGAGCAGGGTCCCGTCCAGATCCAGAGCGATCAGCTTCATAAGCACCTCCTGAAATAAGAAAATCCTGTGTTCAAAGAACACAGGATTTTGCTGGTGGAGACTAATGGGCTCGAACCATCGACCTCATGCGTGTGAAGCATGCGCTCTAACCAGCTGAGCTAAGCCTCCAAATGGTGACCCGTACGGGACTCGAACCCATGTTACCGCCGTGAAAGGGCGGTGTCTTAACCACTTGACCAACGGGCCTAAGATGGGATGCTGCGGGTGCAGCATCCCCATGGTAGCGGCACCTGGATTCGAACCGGGGACACTTCGGGTATGAACCGAATGCTCTGGCCAACTGAGCTATGCCGCCATGTTGTTCGCGTCTCGACAACTGCCAAACGCAAGGAGCATTGTACCAAACAATGCTCCTGTTGTCAATAAGTTTAGCGACGAATTTTTAATTTTTTTGCGGCAGATAGTCCAGCGGCGACACGCTCTGGCCGGAGGCCGCAACCGACAGATGCAGGTGGCTCTCCTGTGCCGACTCACAGCCGGCGGAATCACCGACCGAGCCGATGGTATCCCCAACGGAAACCTGATCGCCGACATTCACCGTCGGAATCGACTCGAGATTCGCGTACGTGCACCGTAATCCGTCCTCCCGCTCGGTCACAACAGTCGTGCCATACAGATCGTCATAATACACCTTCGTGACCGTGCCGGACGCCATGGCCGAGACGACCGTGCCGTATTTGGCCTCAATGTCAATGCCGTCATGCGTGCGCCAGTCCGACATGGTCTCGTCATAGGCCAGCGCCGTCATGGCGTACGGCCGCAGCACGGCGCCGTCCACCGGCCAGACGTACTTGTCCTGCGCTGCCGTTGCGGCCGCGTCCTCGGCCGGAATTTCCGGCTCCGGTGTCATCTCCGGCGTGGGCACCGGCGTCGCCGGCACGGGGATCGTCGGTGCGGGCGTCACTTCCAGCACCGCGTTCTGATCGCGTCCGTCATCCATAGTCTTCGTACCCGCCAGCAGTGACCAGGCGGAAACGCCGATCACCGCTGCGCACAGGACGAGGGCTATGTAGAAGCCCTTGCCTTCGATGAAGCGTACGGATTTCTTTTCCGGTTTCTTGTCCTTGTTCGGTTCCATCGTGTTTCCCTCCAAGAAAAAAGGTGTTTGCATGGGTATTGTCACCCACGCAAACACCTTTTATACCGGTTTGGGAAAATTACTTTTTGATGCTGAAGAATGCATCCTTGCCGGGATACTGCGCCACGTCAAACAGCTCGTCCTCGATGCGCAGGAGCTGGTTGTACTTCGCGACACGGTCGGTGCGGCTCGGCGCGCCGGTCTTGATCTGGCCAGCGTTGACGGCAACGGAAATGTCCGCGATCGTGGTGTCCTCGGTCTCGCCGGAGCGGTGCGAGACGACGGCCGTCCAGCCGGCGCGGTGCGCCATCTGGATAGCGTCGAGCGTCTCGGTCAGGGTGCCGATCTGGTTGAGCTTGATGAGCACGGCATTGGCGGCGCCGAGCTCGATGCCCTTCTTGATGCGCTGAACGTTCGTGACAAACAGATCGTCGCCGACGAGCTGGATCTTCTTTCCAAGGCGGTCCATGAGCATCTTCCAGCCTTCCCAGTCATCCTCGGCCATGCCGTCCTCGAGGGAGATGATCGGGTACTTCTCCACGAAGTCGGCATACATGTCGACCATCTGCTCGCGGGTCATGACGATGCCGCGCTTCGGCAGATGATAGCAGCCGTCCTCGGCGTTGAACCACTCGGAGCAGGCACTGTCGATGGCAATCATGAAATCGTCATACGGCTTGTAGCCGGCCAGCTCGATGGCCTTGACGAGCGCCTTGAGCGCGTCCTCGTCGCTGTCGAGGTTCGGCGCATAGCCGCCCTCGTCGCCCACGCCGGAGGCCGGGACGACCTTCTTGAGCACGTGGAACACTTCCGAGCACATGCGCAGCGCCTCGGAGAAGCTCTTGGCGCCGACGGGCATGATCATGAACTCCTGAATATCGACGTTGCTGCCGGTGGCGTGCGCGCCGCCGTTGAGCACGTTCATCATCGGCACCGGAAGGGTCTTGGCATTGCAGCCACCGATGTAGTTATACAGGCTCTGGCCGGTCGCCAGCGCGCCGGCCTTCGCGCACGCGAGGGACACGCCGAGGATGGCGTTGGCGCCGAGACGGGTCTTGTTCGGCGTGCCGTCGAGCTCGATGAGGAGCTTGTCGATCGAGGTCTGGTCAAGGACGTTCATGCCCTGCAGCGCCTCTGCGATCTCGACGTTCACGTTCTCCACGGCCTTGAGCACGCCCTTGCCGAGGTAACGGCTCTTGTCGCCGTCGCGCAGCTCGCAGGCCTCGTAGATACCGGTGGAAGCGCCGGAGGGAACGGCCGCGCGGCCGACGGTGCCGTCGTCGAGCGTGACTTCCACTTCCACGGTCGGGTTGCCGCGGGAGTCGAGAATTTCTCTGGCGCTGACGTCCACAATTTCAAAATAATCCTTCATGTTCATACTCCTTTATGATTTTTCGATAAGGCTCTCGCCTGTCATTGCGGGTTTGGGCTCGATGTGCATGAGTTCGAGCATGGTGGGTGCAATATCGGAAAGACGGCCGTGCGGGCGCAGCGGCAGATCGCTGCCGACGAGCACCAGCGGCACAAGATTCGTCGTGTGCGCCGTGTTCGGCGAACCGTCCGGCTCGACCATGCGGTCGGCGTTGCCGTGGTCGGCAGTAACGAGCAGCGTGTAGCCCATCTCCTGCGCCGCCGCAACGACCTCGCCGAGGCAGCGATCCACGCACTCGACCGCCTGAATGGCGGCTGACATCACGCCGGTGTGGCCGACCATGTCGCAGTTGGCAAAATTGCAGACGATCATGTCATATGTACCGGTGCGGATGCGCTTAACAAGCTCGTCCTTGACCTTGACGGCGCTCATCTCGGGGATGAGGTCATAGGTCGGATACTCACGCGGTGACGGGATGAGCACGCGGTCCTCACCGGGGTACTGTGTCTCCGTGCCGCCGTTGAAGAAGAACGTGACGTGCGCGTATTTCTCCGTTTCCGCGATGCGCAGCTGGCGCAGGCCGTGGACGCTGACGATCTCGCCGAGCGTATCGTGCAGCTCCTCGGGCGGAAACGCGACCGGTAGATCGGTGAGCTTCTCGTCATAGCGCGTCGTGCAGACGTAGTGCAGGTTTTCTGCAACGGTCTTGCGCGCGAAGCCGTCGAAGTCCGGCTGCGTGAGCGCATAGGTCATTTCCCGCGCACGGTCGGGGCGGAAATTCATGAAAATCACGCTGTCACCGGACTGAATGCGCCCATCCGGAACGCAGACGACGGGCTTGACGAATTCATCCGTCACACCGGCGGTGTAGCTGGCCTCCATCGCGTGGACGGGGTCGGGATCCTGTATGCCCTCGCCGCAGACCATGGCGTTGTAGCTTGCCTCGATGCGGTCCCAGCGCTTATCGCGGTCCATGCCGTAGAAGCGGCCCTGCAGCGTCGCGATCTTGCCGGTGCCGAGCTCGGCACAGTAGTCGCGCAGCTGCCGGACATAGCCCGCGCCGCTCGTGGGGGCAACGTCGCGCCCGTCGAGGAAGCAGTGCAGGTACACGCGCGCAATTCCGCGGTCATGCGCCATTTTCACCATGGCAAGAATATGCCGGATGTGACTGTGCACACCGCCGTCGGACAGCAGGCCGAGGATATGCAGGGCCTTGCCGCTCGCCGCATTGTCAAGGGCAGCAGCATAGACAGGATTTTCAAAAAACGTCCCGTCCTCGATGGCCTTTGTGATGCGCGGCAGATCCTGAAACACAACGCGGCCGGAGCCGATGTTCGTGTGGCCGACCTCGCTGTTGCCCATCTGGCCGTCCGGCAGGCCGACATCCAGCCCGGAGGCGGACAGCTTCGTGTGCGGCCAGCGCTGCAGGAGGCTGTCCATGACCGGGGTCTGAGCCATGTAAATGGCGTTGCCGTCATTCGGCTCGCCAATGCCGTAGCCGTCGAGGATGATCAGTGCGACTTTCTGGTTGCTCATTCGCAGGCTCCCTGCGCCGTTGCGGCGACGATCTTCGAGAAATCGACCGGCTTGAGCGACGCGCCGCCGATCAGGCCGCCGTCGATATCCGGCTGGGCCAGCAGCTCGGCTGCATTGCCCGCGTTCATGGAGCCGCCGTAAAGGATGCTGATCGTCTTGGCCGTCTCGGGATCATAGAGCTTGCCGAGCGTGGCGCGGATGGCAGCGCAGACTTCCTGCGCCTGCGCGCTCGTGGCGGTGTTGCCAGTGCCGATGGCCCACAGGGGCTCATAGGCGATGACGCAGTGCATGGCCTGTTCGGCCGTGAGTCCGGAGAAGGCTGCCGCGACCTGATAGGCCACATACGTCTCGGTCAGGTCATGCTCGCGCTGCGCAAGGCTCTCGCCGACGCAGATGATCGGCGTGATGCTGTTATCGAGCAAGATCTTCGTCTTTGCATTGACCTGCAGGTCGGTCTCGCCGTGGTAGCTGCGGCGCTCGCTGTGGCCGACGATGCAGTACTGGGCGCCGAGGTCGCTGAGCTGCTCGGCGGACACCTCACCGGTGAACGCGCCATGCTGGTGCTCGGACACGTCCTGCGCGCCGACGCCGAGATGGCAGCCCTGCCCCGCCGTCTCCAGCGCGGCAATGAGCGGATACGGTGCGCAGATGACCACGTCACAGCAGCGCTCGGCAGGAAGATTCGCCTGCAGTTCCTGCGTGAAGGCCGGGATCTCGGCCACGCGCTTATTGAGCTTCCAGTTGCCGGCGATGATTGCTTTTCTCTCTTTCAAATTCATGTTTTATGCTTCCTTTCTGCGGCTTACTTATCCAGCAGGCACGCAACGCCCGGCAGCTCCTTACCTTCCAGGAACTCCAGCGAAGCGCCGCCGCCGGTGGAAATATGCGTCATCTTATCGGCAAAGCCGAGCTTTTCGACCGCGGCGGCCGAGTCGCCGCCGCCGACGATCGTGACCGCGCCGGACTCCGCCAGCGCTGCCGCGATAGCTTCCGTGCCGGTTGCAAAGGCCGGGAACTCAAACACGCCCATCGGGCCGTTCCAGACGACCGTACCGGCGCCCTTGACGGCCTCCGTGAACAATTTGATGGTTTCCGGGCCGATGTCCAGGCCCATCCAGTCGGCCGGGATGGCATTGGTCGGCACGACCTTGCGCGCACAGTCGGCGGCAAAATGATCACCGGCCATGGTATCCACCGGAAGCAGCAGCTTCACGCCGCGGTCCTTCGCCTTCTGGATCATCTCGAGCGCATAGTCCATCTTGTCGGCCTCGAGCAGAGACGTGCCAATCTCGCCGCCCTGCGCCTTGACGAACGTATAGGCCATGCCGCCGCCGATGATGATCGTGTCGGCCTTTTCGAGCAGGTTGTTGATGACGCCGATCTTATCGGACACCTTCGCGCCGCCGAGGATAGCCACGAACGGGCGCTTCGGATCCTCGAGCGCCTTGCCCATGACGGACAGCTCCTTCTCGATCAGCAGGCCGGCATAAGCGGGCAGATACGCCGCGACACCGGCGGTGGAAGCGTGCGCACGGTGCACCGTGCCGAACGCATCGGAGACATAGATCTCCGCCATGGAGGCGAGCTCCCTGGCAAATTCGGGGTCATTTTTCTCCTCACGGGGGTCAAAGCGCAGGTTCTCCAGCAGCAGGAGCTGGCCCGGCTGCAGTGCAGCCGCCTTGGCCTTGGCGTCCTCGCCGATGATGTCCTTGGCAAAGATAACGTCCATGCCCAGCAGCTCCGACAGGCGCTTGGCCACTGGGGCGAGCGTGAGGCTCTCTTTCCACGTGCCCTTCGGCTTGCCGAGGTGCGAGCAGGCGATCACGGCGGCGCCGTTGTCGAGCAGATAGCGGATGGTCGGCAGCGCGGCCACGATGCGCTTATCGCTCGTGATCTCGCCGGTCGTTTTGTCCTGCGGGACATTGAAGTCGCAGCGCAGGAGCACTTTTTTTCCGGAAAGCGGGACGTCCCTGACGGTCATTTTGTTGTAGTTCATCTTGCTTCCTCCTGTTTTGTGATTTCACACAGGCGTGTGATATGGTATTCAGACATTCAGATCGATCTGCCCGAGCATGTTCTGCTGGCGCAGCGCTTCATAGCACAAAATCGCCGCAGTGTTGGACAGATTCAGGCTGCGCGCCTCCGCGCGCATGGGGATGCGCAGGCAATGATCGGCATAGCGCTCGCGCAGCCACTCCGGCAGGCCCTTTGTCTCCTTGCCGAACATGAGCGTCACGTTCGGGGTCGAGAGATCGGCGTCCACGTAGCTCACGCTTGCCTTTGTCGTGAGCAGCCAGAGGTTCTCATCGCCGTTTTTGGCAAAATACTCGTCGATGTTCTCATAGACCGAGATATCGACCAGATGCCAGTAGTCAAGTCCGGCGCGCTTGACCGCGCGGTCGGAAATGTCAAACCCGAGCGGTTTGACCAGATGCAGCCGCGAGCCCGTGCAGGCACAGGTGCGGGCGATGGCGCCGGTATTGTTCGGGATCTCCGGCTCCACCAAAACGATGTCCACCATAGTGTTTTCCTCTTACATATTTTTTCTATTTTGTCGCTTCTTATTTTATCCCGAAGCCGCTTTTTTTGCAATCTCTCTTTTAAATAAAGCTACCACAGGAACGCACTGGATTTCTGAACTTTTCATGAAACATGCCCAAGATGGTTGCGAAATGGATGAAAAAACTTTATAATATTCACAGAATCCATCGATTTCGCGCAAGATCCCATGCGCGGGAGGCATTATGACACAACTTTGCTCCATCTGTCCGCGCGGCTGCGGCGTTGACCGCGCGGGCGGGCAATTCGGCTTTTGCGCCGTGCCGGACGCGCCGGTCGTGGCACGGGCCGCGCCGCACTTCGGCGAGGAACCGTGCATTTCCGGCACACGCGGCAGCGGCGCGGTGTTCTTCTCGGGCTGCAATCTGCGGTGCGTATTCTGCCAGAACCGCACCATCAGCCGCGGAGAGCACGGAAAAGAGATCACCGTCGCGCAGCTTCGCGACATTTTTTTGCGCCTGCGCGATGAAGGCGTGCACAACATCAACCTCGTCACGCCGAGTCACTACACGCAGCAGATCGCCGAGGCGCTCTCCGGGCTGGAGCTTGGCATCCCGGTCGTGTGGAACAGCTCGGGCTATGAATGCGTCGAGTCGCTGCGCATGCTCGACGGGCTCGTGCAGGTATATCTGCCGGACCTGAAGTACGCCCTGTCGGAACCGGCCGCGCGCTACTCCGCCGCGGCGGACTATCCGCAGATCGCGCGCGCCGCCATTCTGGAGATGTACCGCCAGACCGGACCGTTCCGGCTCGACGATGACGGCATGCTGCAGCGCGGCGTGCTCATCCGGCACCTCATTCTGCCACAGCAGGGGGAAAACACCCGCCGTGTCATCGACTGGGTCGGGGAAACATTCGCACCCGGTCAGGTGCTCTTCAGCCTCATGAGCCAGTACACGCCCGTCGGCGATCTGGCGCAGTGGCCGGAACTGCAGCACCCCATTTCCCCAGAACTGAACGACGAAATGTATCAATACCTGATTGAGAGCCCGATCGCCGACGGCTTTTATCAGGACCTCGATGCCGCGACCGGCGACATGATCCCGGCGTTCGACGGCACCGGCGTTTAAACCATGACTCTATCAATACAGAAAAAGATATACGGAGGTACCCTCATGGAGTACAAAGAGATTCTCGACAGCGCACGCACCTGCATCGGGCCGTACTGCAAGGCCTGCCCTGTCTGCAACGGCAAAGCCTGCGGCAACCAGGTCCCCGGCCCCGGCGCCAAAGCGCCCGGCAGCGGCTTTATCCGCAACTTCGACGCCTGGCAGAAGATCTGCGTCAACATGGACACCATCTGCCCGAATGAACCGGTCGATACGGCTGTGGAGCTGTTCGGCACCATGTACCGCTATCCGTTTTTCGCAGCCCCGCTCGGCGCAATGAAGCTGCACTACGGCGAAAAGTACACCGACCGCGAGTATAACAGCATCCTCGTCAACGCCTGTGCCGACAGCGGCATCGCCGCCTTCACCGGCGACGGTGTGGACGCTGCCGTGTTCCAGGGCGCGATGGAAGCCATCCGCGCCGCAGGCGGCGTCGGCGTGCCGACGATCAAGCCGTGGAATCAGGAACTGGTTTTTGAAAAGCTCGATCTGGCCAGAACCAGCGGCTGCAAATCCGTCGCCATGGACATTGACGGCGCGGGCCTCCCCTTCCTGAAGAATATGACGCCGCCGGCCGGCAGCAAGTCCGTGCAGGAGCTCTCGGAGATCATCCGCTACGCCGGCATGCCGTTCATCGTCAAGGGCGTCATGACCGTGCGCGGCGCGCAGAAGGCCGCCGAGGCGGGCGCTGCGGCAATCATCGTGTCCAACCACGGCGGCCGCGTGCTCGGTCAGACGCCGGCCAGCGCCGAGGTCCTGCCGGAGATTGCCGACGCTGTGGGCGGCAGCATGAAGATTCTCGTCGACGGCGGCATCCGCACCGGCACGGACGTGTTCAAGGCGCTGGCACTCGGCGCGGACGCCGTGCTCATCGGCCGCCCGTTCGTGCCGATGGTCTATGGCGACGGCGCACAGGGCGTGGCAACCTACATCGAAAAGATCGGCAGCGAGCTGCGCGATACGATGGCCATGTGCGGCGTGCACACGCTCGGCGAGATCACGCGCGACTGCGTGCGTGTGATGTGACCGCAGCAGACAGAAAAAAAGTCCGGGGACGGCCGTCCCCGGACTTTTTTGTTTTGTTCAATCGTCCCAGATCATGGTGGCAAAGTAATCCTCCGGTGTCTCGGCGCGGCGGATCAGGCGCGTGGAGCCATCCGGCTGCAGCAGCACCTCCGCGCAGCGGAGCTTGCCGTTGTAATTATAGCCCATGGCGAGGCCGTGGGCACCGGCGTCGTGAATGGCCAGCAGATCACCGATATCGATGCGCGGTAGCATGCGGTCAACGGCGAACTTGTCGTTGTTCTCGCACAGGCCGCCGACGATGTCATACTTATGGTCGCAGGGCGCGCCCTCCTTGCCCATGACCGTGATATGATGGTAAGATCCGTACATGGCCGGGCGCATCAGGTCGCAGGCGCAGGCGTCCGTGCCGATATACTCCTTGTAGATATGCTTTTCATGGATCGTGCGTGTCACGAGATGGCCATACGGTGCGAGCATGAAGCGGCCGAGCTCCGTATACAGCGCCACATCGCCCATGCCGGCCGGGACGAGAATCTCCTCATACACCTTGCGCACGCCCTCACCGATGACGGCAATGTCGTTTTCGGGCTCCTCCGGCCGGTATGGGATACCCACGCCGCCGGAGAGATTGATATAGGTGATATGGCAGCCGGTCTCCTGCTGCAGCTCCACCGCGAGCTGGAAAAGGATGCGCGCCAGCGCGGGATAGTAAGCGTTGGAGAGCGTATTGGATGCCAGAAATGCGTGGATGCCGAACTCCTCCGCACCCTTGGCCTTGAGCATGCGGAACGCCTCAGTGATCTGCGCGCGCGTCATGCCATACTTGGCGTCGCCGGGGTTATCCATGACCTGAAAACCCTCGCGCGACTCGCCGAGCGAGAACGTGCCGCCGGGATTGAAACGGCAGCCGATCCGCTTCGGGATATAGCCGATCGTCTTTTCCGGAAGTCCACGTGTGTGATGTCGTCCAGATTGATGGTCGCGCCGAGCTTTGCCGCCAGACGGTAATCCTCGGCCGGCGTCTCGTTGGACGAGAACATGATATGCTCGCCGGTGCAGCCGATGCGCCCGGCCATCATCAGCTCTGTGAGCGACGAGCAGTCGCAGCCGCAGCCCTCCTCCTGCAGGATCTTGAGGATAGCGGGCGTGGGCGTGGCCTTCACGGCGAAATACTCCCGGTAGCCGGGATTCCACGAAAAAGCGCCTTTCAGGCGGCGGGCATTCTCGCGGATGCCCTGCTCATCATAGAGGTGAAACGGTGTGGGATAGCGCGCGGCAATGTCCTCGAGCTGCTGCACTGTTACAAACGGCTTTTTCATTGGAATTCCTCCCTGTGAAACCTGAAATTGCACTCATTGTAGGAGCCGCTCGCGGCCGTGTCAAGAAGGCAGAAGCATTTTCGCCATTCCATGCACGCGCGCGGCAAAATCGGCCTCCCGCTCCGTCATTTCACCCGGAACGCATTGGCCTCAGATGTCCTCGAGCGTCTCCGTTTCCACCGGCTGAGCCGCATCGACGAAGCGCACCTGCAGCACCGCCTGCGGCCAGTTGACCGAGACGGCGGCCGCGCGGCCGCGCGCCTGCGCCGCTGCGTCGATCTGTGTGCACAGCTCCGCCAGCACCTCGCGCGTCAGATACCCGCCGCGCCAGTGGAACACCAGCCCCGGCTGCTTCTTGCGCAGCGCCTGATCGACCCGGCGCGCGACCTCCTCCGGCTTTGTCCAGGACTGGTGCTGCAGCTTATAGTAAAACTGCCCGCCGTCCGTGCAGACTGGGGCCGGATACAGCAGCGGCCGGTGATCGCGAAAAATCTTTGTGTCGTCGAGATTGAAATAGTCATAGCGCAGGCCGTATTTGCTGAGGGAATTATCAAACGTGGCGTCCAGATGATAGCACTGCCCGCCGAGCTGGACGATGTTCCAGGCGTGCAGGTAGCGTTCACCATTGGCACGGTCCCGGTCGCTGACGGCGATCATGCACGGCAGGCCGAGCCCATCACACAGCAGCTTGACCGTCTTGGCCATACCCTCGCACACGCCGACGCCGTTGGTCAGCGGGCCGATGACCTCGTGCGAATACGGCTTTTCGAGCTTGTCATAGCGGACGTTTTCCACAATGAAATCATGGATCGCGCGCTCCTGCTCCACCGGCGGCAGGCTGCGCAGCGGCCGCAACAGGCGCGTCACACGCGCTTCGATTGCCTGCCGGTGCTCCCGGATGCGCTTTTTCTCAAACCGGTATTCCGGCCAGAACTCCACGAACGCCGCCTCCGGCACCGCGCGGCACGAAAAGCCCACGGCGTAAAAGATCTCCGGATGATCCAGCCGGAGCTGGAAAAAGAGCGTGCCGAGCGTTTCCATCGGCAGACGCGGGATGCGCGCCGACGGCGCAAGCGCCTGCAGGCAGGTCAGCACGCCGTGATAGGCCGCTCGTTCCTGTGGCGGGAGCTGCTGGTAGTAATATTGTGGATGCAGCTGCATGGTTCACTGCGCTCCTTTCGTCAGATCTTCCCGCGGGCTGACCTGAAACCGTTTTTTGTACGCCCGCGAGAAGGCGGAATAGTCATGATAGCCGCACTGAAAGCAGGCATCCGTCGTACGCATCCCCTGCGCGATGAGGTCGCGCGCCACACGCAGGCGTTTGTCCGTGAGGTAGCCATGGATGGTGAAGCCGGTCTCGGCGCGAAACATGCGCATCATATAATACTTGCTGAGGTAAAATGTATCCGCCAGCGCGTCGATGCTGACATCCTCGGTCAGGTGCGTGTTGAGATATTCGAGAATGGCTGCCGTTTTCTCGTTGCAGTGCTCGGACGGGGCATAGTTCACCTCGTCGTCGTTCAGCCCGCGGCCGAGCATGACCAGCAGCTGCAGCATCTGCGCCCGCGCGAGCAGGTCATGCCCGTAGGCCGTGCTCTGCTCCTCCGCCTCGAGCGCCTCGAGCGTGCGCAGCAGCGCCGCGCGCTGCCCGGCCTCCGGCCGCAGGACAAAGCTCTGCCCATCCGCCGGCAGGCGGAAACAGGCGTCCAGCCGGGAGTCGGCCGTGGACTGTGCGCGGAGGAAATCCGGTGATATGTAGAGGATGACACGTTCGTAACGCTGACTCGGGTCGATCTGCGCCTTGTGGATCGCGCCCTGCCGCACAAGCACCACATCATACGGCCGCAGCACATGCGTGCGCCCCTCGACGATGTAGTTCCCGCGCCCGGCCAGAAAGAACACCAGCTTATGAAATTCGTGATAGTGGAACGCCGTGTCCTCCGCCAGCGCGCTGCTCAGGTGGAACAGGCGGAAATCTTCATGCAGGTATCCCCTGCGCTCATAATCGGTCTGCTGCATGGCTTGCCTCCGAATAAAGCATCTTTTGCAATGTATGATAGCATTTTTGTACAATTATTGCAACAAAGAATTGTATATACTGTCACCAAAGCGCTGCGACGGCGCAAACTACAAACTGGGAGTGTTGCATTTATGTCCAAGGCAAACGGTTCCAAGTCTTTCCTCAAGACTTACGGATTCCTGATCTTCATGATCTCCGGCATCGTGGCCGGCTGTCTGGTGGGCGCGTTCGCCCCGACCTTCGGCGGCAAGATCAAATTCCTGGGCACGCTGTTCATCAATATGATGTTCTGCGTGGTCGTGCCGATGGTGTTCTGCTCCATCGCCTCCGCCATCGCCAATATGAAGAGCGTGAAACGCGCCGGCAAGATCATGGGTGTGACCATCGCAACGTTCCTGGTCACCGCAGCCATCGCCGGCGTCCTGATGTACATCGTCTGCCGGATCTTCCCGCTCGTGGATGGGCACTACACCATCACGGAGGGCGAGATCGGCGATACGCTGGGCTTCGGCGACATGATCGTCAACTTCTTTACCAAGCCTGACTTCATGGAGCTGCTGAGCCGCAAGGCCATCCTGCCGCTGATCGTCGCGGCGGTGCTGTTCGGCTTCGGCGTTCAAATGAACGGCGGCCCCGAGACGAAGACCGCGCAGCTGCTCGAGGATATCACGGGCTGCATCATGAAGACCGTGAAGCTCATTACCTACTATGCGCCCATCGGTTTCTTCGGCTTCTTTGCCGATCTGGTCGCCACCTACGGTCCGGAACTGGTCGCGGACTACAGTCGCACGCTCATCATCTACTACGTCATGAGCTTCGTGTACATGTTCGTCTTCTTCCCGATCTACGCCCAGTTCGGCGGCGGCAAGGGCGGCGCAAAGATCATGTTCTCCAAGCTGTTCCGCCCGGCGGCGATGTCGTTCGGTACCTGCTCATCCGTTGCGACCATCCCGACGAACATGGAAGTCGCGGAGGAGACCGGTATCAGCAAGGACGTCACGGACATCGTGCTGCCCATGGGCGCCACCATGCACATGGACGGCTCTGCCATGAGTGCCATCATCAAGGTCGCGTTCCTGTTCGGCGTGTTCGGACTGGACTTCACGACGGAAAAGGCCATTCTGGCCATCATCGTGGCAGTGTTCTCCTCCGTTGCCATGTCCGGTATCCCTGGCGGCGGCGGCACCGGCGAGCTGGTGGTCTGCACCATCTTCTTCCCTGACCAGCTGGCTGTTGCCTATCCGATCGCGCTGGCGATCGGCAACCTCGTCGATCCTCCGGCGACCATGGTCAACTCCGCCGGCGACTACGTCGTGTCCTTCATCGTCTCCCGCTATGTGGACGGCAAGGATTGGCTGCAGAAGGTCTTTGCAAAGAAGAAAGAGAACGAAGCAATCGAGCAGTAATCTGCCGATGTATCAAATTCCTTCCACCCGGAAACACTACGGTGTACCGGATGGGAGGAATTTTTTATGCTTGGAAAAGTCGAGATCTGCGGTGTCAACACGGCCGAGCTGAAGGTCCTGAGCAGTGACGCCTGCCGGGCACTGCTCATCCGCGCAAAGCACGGCGACACTGACGCACGCGAGCAGCTCATTGCCGGCAACCTCCGGCTGGTGCTGTCCGTGATCCAGAAATTCATCGGCCGCGGTGAGAACGTGGACGACCTGTTTCAGGTCGGCTGCATCGGCCTGATCAAGGCCATCGATAATTTTGATGCCGAAAACCACGACGTGCGTTTTTCCACCTACGGTGTGCCCATGATTTCCGGGGAAATCCGGCGCTACCTGCGCGACAACAGCCCCATCCGCGTCAGCCGCTCCACACGCGACACCGCTTACAAAGTTCTGCAGGCAAAAGAGCGCCTGACCGCCGCCTCCGGCCGCGAGCCGACGCTCGATGAGATTGCAAAAGAACTCGACATCCCGCGCCGGGACGTCGTGTTCGCGCTCGATGCAATCAGTGACCCGATCTCGCTCTTCGAGCCGATCTACACTGACAACGGCGAGAGCATCTGCGTGATGGATCAGGTCGGCGACACAAAAAACACAGACGAGCAATGGCTGGAGCATCTGGCGCTCTCAAACGCCATCTCCGAACTCAACGAGCGCGAAAAAAAGATCCTCTCCCTGCGCTTTTACGCCGGCAAGACGCAGATGGAGGTCGCCGGTGAGATTGGCATCAGTCAGGCGCAGGTGTCCCGGCTGGAGAAAAACGCGCTCGGCAAGATCCGCAAGAACATCTTCCCCTCATAAGCTGCCGCCAGGCGCCATAGACTGGTACCAAAACGCTGCGGAGGGATTACCATGAAATGCTGTTTATCCGATCTGCGATATAAGGAAGTCATCGACCTGACCACCGGGCAGCGGCTCGGCTATGTCTGCGACGCAGAGATCGACCTGGAAGAGGGCAAGATCGTGTCGCTGATCGTGCCGGGGCAAAAAAAGCTCGGCGGTCTGCTCAGCGGCGATGATGACTACATTCTGCCGTGGGAATCCATCTCCAGATTGGGCGAGGATATCATTCTCGCAGAGGCCGCGGCGCAGCAGCCGCGCCGCCGGCGGGAAAAGCGGCAGAATTATCTCGGATGAGCTGAAAAAACACCAAAAATACGGGCAATTCCTCTTGCATTGCCCGTATTTCTCTGGTATAATACCAGAGCATTACGCACGGGGGTCGATGTGCGACCATGTGGCTTCGGCCTGGTCGGGCACAGTTGACGCCCCCGGAGGTAGCAACTAATTAAAGGAGGAAACAAAAAACTATGGCAGTCGTATCTATGAAACAGCTTCTCGAGGCCGGTGTCCACTTCGGCCACCAGACCCGCAGATGGAACCCGAAAATGGCGGAATACATCTACTGCGAGCGCAATGGCATCTACATCATTGACCTGCAGAAGACCGTCAAAAAGCTCGAGGAGGCTTACAACTTCGTGCGCACCCTCGCGGAGAATGGCCAGACCATCCTCTTCGTCGGCACCAAGAAGCAGGCTGCGGACGCCGTGAAGGAAGAAGCTTCCCGCGTCGGCATGTACTACGTCAACGCCCGCTGGCTCGGCGGCATGCTCACCAACTTCAAGACCATGCGCACCCGCATCGACCGTCTGGCCCAGCTCAAGAAGATGCAGGAAGACGGCACCTTCGACATGCTCCCGAAGAAGGAAGTCATGAAGCTGCTCGGCGAGATGGAGAAGCTCGAGAAGTACCTCGGCGGCGTCAAGGAAATGAAGAAGCTCCCCGGCGCGCTGTTCGTCGTTGACCCCCGCAAGGAGCACAACGCCATCGCTGAGGCCCGCAAGCTGCACATCCCGATCGTCGCCATCGTCGACACCAACTGCGACCCGGACGAGATCGACTACGTCATCCCCGCGAACGACGACGCGATCCGCGCCATCCGCCTGATCGCTTCCACCATGGCCAACGCCGTGCAGGAAGGCCGTCAGGGCGTCGACGCTGAGGAAGCCGCTTCCGAGGAAGAGGCCCAGAAAGTCGAAGAGTAATTGAAAACTGCAAGGGCGGGCCGTGTACCCGCCCTTCTGATAAAACAATAAAGGAGAAAGAATTATGGCATTTTCTGCTGCTGATGTGAAAAATCTGCGTGAAATGACCGGCGTCGGCATGATGGACTGCAAAAAGGCCCTCACCGCTGCTGACGGCGATATCGATAAGGCTGTGGAATGGCTCCGTGAGAAGGGCCTCGCCGCCGCTCAGAAGAAGGCCGGCCGCATTGCCGCCGAAGGTATGGCTTACGCCGCCGTCGTCGATGGCATCGGCGTGATCGTCGAGGTCAATGCGGAGTCCGACTTCGTGGCCAAGAACGATCTGTTCGTCGATTACGTCAAGGGCGTCGCCGCTGTCGTCGCCAAGGAGAACCCGGCCGATCTCGACGCGCTGTACGCCTGCGCTTACGGCAACGGCAAGACCGTGCTCGAGGAGCAGAACGATAAGGTCCTCGTCATCGGCGAGAACATCAAGGTCCGCCGCTTCGCGCGCTACGACACCGGCCTGAACGTCCCCTATGTTCACATGGGCGGCCGCATCGCCGTGCTCGTCAACCTCGAGACTGAGTCCACCGACGCTGCTGTCGTCGAGCTGGGCAAGGACATCGCCATGCAGATCGCCGCTCTGAACCCGACCTACAAGGATAAGAGCGACGTCTCCGAAGAGTTCATCGAGAAGGAAAAGGAGATCCGCCTGGCGCAGGCCAAGGAAGATCCGAAGAACGCCAAGAAGCCCGACGCCATCATTGAGAAGATCGTCATGGGCGGCATCGGCAAGTACTTCAAGGAGATCTGCCTGCTGCAGCAGCCGTTCGTCAAGGATGACAAGGTCTCCGTCGAGGAGCACATCGCTGCCGTCGCCAAGCAGGTCGGCGCCTCCATCAAGCTCGTGGACTACACCCGCTTCGAGAAGGGCGAAGGCATTGAGAAGCGTCAGGACGACCTCGCCGAGGAAGTTGCGAAGCTCATCAAGTAAGTTTCACTTCTGTGATCTATCCCGCGGCTCTGTTCAGAGCCGCGGGATTTTTTTGTGTGCATCTCCCTTTTGACGGAAAGTTGGCGGCGAAAATTACCGCTATATGGGAGTAGAGCGGCTCTACACGACTGTAGAGCCGCATTTTTTTCGGTAGAGACCGTAAAATCGGAACGTAGACAGGGAAAAATGACAGTAGCTTGTATTTGCACAGAAACGGGTGTACAGATATAGAGCGCACACCGTGCAGCACTTTGAGCAAGCAAAGGAGCACTCTCATGATCCAGATCTTCACAGACACGTCGGCAAATCTGCCGGCTGCTTACATTCAGAAATATTCCCTGCGTGTTATCCCTCTGCACTATTCCATTAACGGCGTGCAGGCAGAGCAGGATCCCACAATCGATTTTGACGGCAAGACTTACTATGATGCCATGCGCAGCGGTGCGCCCGTGTCCACCGCCATGATCAACCTCGTCGCTTTTCTGGAGCCGCTGCATGCGGCACTGGCCGCCGGAGACGACGTGATCTACATCGGCATGTCCGGCGGCATCAGCGGCACGGCACACGCTGCCGCCATGGCCGTGGAAGAGCTGCAGGAGGAGTTCCCGGAGCGGAAGATTGCCGCCATTGACACCTATGCCGCCTCGCTCGGCGAGGGGCTGCTGGTGCTCGAGGCTGCGCGTATGCTCGAAAACGGCGCGCCCTTCTCGCTCATCGTGGAGCAGATCTCCCAACGCCGCCGCACCATGTGCCAGTACTTCACGGTCGACGACCTCGCCTATCTGGAGCGCGGCGGCCGCGTGAGCAAAGCTGCTGCCATCGTCGGCACCGTGCTCAAGATCAAGCCGCTGCTGCGCGGCGACGACGAAGGGAAAATCGTCCAGTGCGGCAAAACGCGCGGCCGCAAGCAGTCGCTCACCGCGCTGGCAGACTTCTACGAAAAGCTCGCCGCCGACAAAACCGAGGAGATTGGCATCGCGCACGCGGACGATGAAGCCGGTGCACAGTTCCTGCTCGACGCACTGCGCCAGCGCGGCTTCACAGGCGAATGTCTGACCGTCTGCTATGAGCCCGTCACCGGCTCGCACGTCGGGCCCGGCACCGTGGCGCTGTTTTTCCAGGGCATCCACAGATAAAGAAAAACCGGAGGACACGTCCTCCGGTTTTTTATGCCTCTTTCCGGTCGATCTGCCGGACCATTTTCTCGAACTTTGCGCGCGGGCCCATGACCTCGCGTCCGCAGCCGAGGCAGCGGAGCTTGAAGTCCGCGCCGATGCGCAGCACCTCCCAGCGCTTCTCGCCGCAGGGGTGCTGTTTTTTCATCGTCAGTATGTCGCCGACCTGAATGTCCATCGCTCACTCCCCCTTGATGCGCTGCCAATAGGCGCACGCAGCCTGTTCGGTCTTGTTATCGCCGTACTCGTAATAGTGCTTTCCTTTCAGTTCATCGGGCAGGTACTGCTGCTGCACCCAATGGCCCGGGTAGCTGTGCGGATACTTGTAGCCCTGTTCACGCTCGAAGCCCGTGCCGTCGGCGTGGACGTTCTGCAGTTCACGCGGGATAGGGCCCGCCTTCCCCGCCCGGACATCCGCAATGGCGGCATCGATGGACATGACGACAGAGTTGGACTTCGGCGCCGTGGCCAGCAGCAGCACAGCCTCCGCCAGCGGCAGCCGCGCCTCTGGCAGGCCGAGCTGCAGCGCGCTGTCCACGCAGGACTTGACGATCATGGCCGCCTGCGGATAGGCAAGGCCGATGTCCTCGCTTGCCGAGCACAGGATGCGCCGGCAGGCGCCGATCAGGTCGCCAGCCTCGAGCAGGCGTGCCAAATAGTGCAGCGCTGCGTCCGGATCCGAGCCGCGCAGCGACTTCATGAGCGCGGACACGACGTCATAGTGATCGTCGCCTGCGCGGTCATAGTGCATGGCGCTGCGCTGCGTGATGTTCTCGGCATCCGTGCGCAGGAGGCGGATGGTATTCCCGTCCCGCGGCGCCGCCGAAAAGAGCAGCTCGACCGCATTGAGCGCCTTGCGCACATCGCCGCCGCAGACGGACGCGATATACCCCGCCGTACCGGGCTCGATGTCCGCCGTGACATTTTCCCGCGCGCTGAGAATGGACACCGCGCGCAGCACGGCCTTTTCCACCTCGGCGGCCGGCACCTGCTTGAATTCAAACACTGTGCTGCGGCTGAGCACCGCGTTATAGACGTAGAAATACGGATTTTCCGTTGTGGAGGCGATGACCGTGATGCGGCCGTCCTCCATGAACTCCAACAGCGACTGCTGCTGCTTTTTGTTGAAATACTGGATCTCGTCGAGATACAGCAGCACGCCGCCGGGCGTGAGCATGGTGTCGAGCTCCGCGATGATATTGCGGATGTCTGAAATGCTCGCGGTCGTGGCGTTCAGGCGGCGCAGGGTGCGGTTCGTGCTGGCCGCGATGATGCTTGCGACCGTGGTCTTGCCGGTGCCGGACGGGCCGTAAAACACCATGTTCGGGATCTCCCCGGACTCCACGATGCGGCGGAGCATCCCGTTCGGGCCCAGAATATGCTTTTGCCCGACGACCTCGTCGAGCGTCGTCGGCCGGATCTCATCCGCCAATGGTCTGTACATAGTGCGCCTCCTGTAATGCAATGGCGATATTATACCGCATTTTGCGCGCCTTGGCAACTCGCCGCACTTGGCAGGCGGCGCAAAATGTGCTACACTGCCGTAGAGGTGAACAATATGCGCACACCGGAACAAGTGCAGGAGATCCTCCGCTGTCTGGCGCAGGCCTACCCCGCAGACTGCTCCCTGCAATATCAGAAAGATTATGAACTGCTGTTTGCCGTGCGGCTGGCAGCACAATGCACCGACGAGCGCGTCAATCAGGTCACGCCGGCGCTGTATGCGCGCTTTCCGACGCTCGAGGCGTTTGCCGCCGCCGAGCCCGAGGACGTAGAGCCATATGTCCACTCCTGCGGCTTTTACCGGGCGAAGGCGCGGGACATCGTCCTGTGCGCGCGCAAGCTCGTCGCGGAATACGGCGGCCGCGTGCCGGACACGATGGAGGCCCTCACTTCCCTGCCCGGCGTCGGCCGCAAGACGGCCAATCTCATCCTCGGCGACGTGTACCACAAGCCCGCCGTGGTCGTGGACACGCACTGCATCCGGCTCTCGAATCGGATGGGCCTCGTAGACGGGCTGAAAGACCCCGTCAAGATTGAGAGCGCGCTGCGCGGCATCCTGCCGCCGGAGGAATCATCCGACTTCTGCCACCGGCTCGTGCTGCATGGCCGCGCCGTATGCACGGCGCGCAAGCCGATGTGTGACCAATGCTGTGTGCGCCACGTGTGCCAGACGGCGGAGGAGGCGGACGGATGAAGCCCATCGCCCACATCCACAGCGACTTTGCCACAAAGTTCGGCGTCCCGCGCCAAAGCGGCGTGGTCGACAGCCTGCAGGCGGAAATTATTTTCGAGCCGGAATTTCGCAGCCGCGACGCCGTGCGCGGGCTGGAAGCGTTCTCGCACATCTGGCTCATCTGGGAGTTTTCCGAGAACGTGCGCGCCGACTGGTCGCCGACCGTGCGTCCGCCGCGTCTGGGCGGCAATGTGCGCATGGGGGTGTTCGCCACGCGCTCGCCGTTCCGGCCGAACCCGATCGGTCTGTCGTGCGTGCGTCTGGAGGACATTACATTTTCCGACGCGCGCGGCCCGGTGCTCCATGTCGCCGGGGCGGACCTGATGGACGGCACGCCGATCTACGACATCAAGCCCTACATTCCCTACGCCGACTGCCATCCGGAAGCGACAGAGGGCTTCACCGGGCAGGTGGAGATGCATGCGCTGACGGTGGAGATTCCGCCGGAGCCGCTGTCCCGCTTCCCTGCTGAGAAGCGCGACGCGCTCATCGGCGTGCTCGCGCAGGATCCGCGCCCTCGGTATCAGGCGGACGCCAGCCGTGTCTACGGGCTGGAATTCGGCGGTTATGAGGTGAAATTCACGGTCAGTGACCAAATACTGACCGTCACGGATATTGCAAAAAAAGACTCGTGAAATCACGAGTCTTTTTCATATTTCAGCTGATACAAATCCGTGCGCCGCGCGCGCAGGACCGGGATCTGCGCCCGGACGGCGTCCGTCTCGGAAAGGTCAATGTCACAGATCAGCAGCTCGGGCGCTGCCTCCGCCTGCGCCTGCACGCGCCCCCACGGGTCGCACACGAGCGAGTGCGCATAGGAAACATAGCCCGCCGTCTCGTCACGCGCCGGAGCGCAGCCCGTGACAAAGCACTGGTTATCCAGCGCCCGCGCGCGAAACAGCAGCTCCCAGTGCGCCGGGCCGGTCGTCATATTGAACGCCGCCGGCACCACGATCAGCTGCGCGCCCTCGAGCGCCAGAATGCGAAAGAGCTCAGCAAAGCGCACGTCAAAACAGATCGCCACGCCGAGTTTGCCAAACGGCGTGTCCACGAGCGTGTATCGCCGCCCGGGCGAGAGCGTGTCAGACTCGAAAAATCGCTGGCCGCCCGCCACGTCGATATCGAACAGGTGCACCTTGCGGTGCTTTGCCCGCTGTGTCCCCTGCGGGTCAAACACGTAGCAGGTGTTGTAGATCGCGTCCCCGTCGCGCTCCGGTACGGAGCCCGCGACGAGCCAGATATCATATTCCCGCGCCGTATCACGCAGCAGACACCATGTCTCGCCGCCCTGCGGCTCGGCATATTCCGCAAACGCCGCGTTGCTGTACGGACAGCACCACATCTCCGGCAGCGCGACCAGATCACAGCCGGCCGCAGTTGCATCGCGCACATAGCGGCGCATCGTCGCATGATTTTCCGTTTTGGACGCCGTGACCGGCATCTGGCACAGGCCAAGTTTCATGGTATCCCCGCTTTCGCATGTTCGATGCATCCAGCATAGCGGAAAATGACGGTGCTGTCAAACGTTTCTGTCCGCGTGCACATCGCTGCCGCAATGCGGGCAGTACATCTTTTTGCCGGAGAAAAACATCATGCCAAGATAACGGCGGCAAAACGGGCAGCGCTGCGTAAACACCGCGATGAGCGTCCCCAGCACGACACACCCCAGAGCCGCATATACCAGCGCCCAGACACCATACCAGCAGCAGCTGCCATACAGGTCCAGCCCAAACAGGACCAGAATGGACGAAATACCGTCCCAGAGCTTTGGGTGCTTCACACGATCGCCTCCAAAAAACATTTGGAGTGTAGGATAGCATTTTTGTGTCAAATCCGAAACCGCATACATGAAAAACGCGGGTGAAATGCACCGCATTTCACCCGCTCAGACGTGTTATGCAAATAGCACTCGCAGCACCGAGAGCGCAACGCCGACGATAAAGCCGATCAGCGCCCATTTGCCGATCGCTTTGGCGCGCACCGGCGTCGTCTTCTGGAAGCACAGGAACAGGATCAGGCCGACCAGCGGGAACAAAAACGCCAGAATGTTCAGACCTGTCGACGGTTTATCCTCCTGCGGATTCACCGGTGCCTGCACCGCGCAGCCGCAGTTCGGGCACACGACCGCCTCGTCGACCAGCTCTTTGCCGCATTGACTGCAGTATTTCATCTGTTTTCCCTCCATTCATATCTCTGGGCGAAAGTATCGCTCCAACTCTTGTATATTAGCATATTGTTTTACGATTTACAATCTTAAAATTCACAAAATATTCATCTTTTCGACAAAAAAACGACCGCTGCCAAATCGGCTGCGGTCGCTTTGCGCGTATGAAAATCACTCTTCCCAGTTGTGCCACACGTTCTGGACATCTTCGTTGTCCTCGAACAT